>JACLAD010008395.1_pt1 | contig 46728 bp, 36 predicted proteins | sample 8027901 | NCBI WGS metagenome assembly JACLAD01 (sample SAMN15725071, study PRJNA655200) | protist metagenome | isolation source: fluorescence activated cell sorting (FACS) single amplified genomes of... | place: Spain: Blaines Bay Microbial Observatory, Mediterranean Sea | collected 2016-07-05 | reverse complement strand
TCGTGCAGAGGCTCGCCGACCGGGAGCGCTATCTCGAGCTCACCGTCGTGCCGGTGCCGGGGACCGACCTCCTGGTCTTCAGCATCCTCGACGACACGGCCCGCCAGATGGCCTCCGACCGCGCCGACCGCTCGGTGCGGGAGCTGAACCACCGGGTGCGCAATGCGATGTCGGTGGTCACGGCGCTGATCAGCCTGTCCGCGCCGCACGCAGAAAGCGTCGAGGAATTCGCTCAGGCCACGCTCGCCAGGATCAGTGCGCTCGACATCGCCTATTCGCTGACCGGCACCAATCCGCTCGAGCCGCATCGCTACCGCACCCAGGTGGACCTGGCCGAACTCGCTTCGAAGATTCTCGGAGCGGATCCGGCGGTCGATCTGTGCGTGACGCGGCTCGCGATCACGCCCGGACAGGCGACGGCGCTCGGACTGATCCTCCACGAACTCGTCACCAATGCCCGCAGGCACGGCGTCCTGACGGCGAGAACGGGCCGGTTGAGCGTCGAGTGGCGGGCCGACGAGACGGGCTATGTCATCGTCTGGCGGGAGAAGGGCGGTGGCCCGGTCGACCTGTCGAGCGAGCGCTTCGGCCTCTCGATCGTGCGGACATTCGCGCAGAACTACCTCAATGGCGATGCCTGCTGGGAGCCGACGGCGGACGGCCTCGTCGTCACGATCACCGCGCAGCGCGACTGACGAGCGCAAGCCCGGCCATTCGCGGCACGAGGTTTGCCCATGCCGACGCATCGGCACTAGATTACGGCATGGGCCGGAACCGATCGCCCAAGCAGGAGGCAAGATATGAGCAAGACCGGAAGCGACGCGACCGCCGCGAAAGCGCAGAAGACAGCCGGCACGGCCGAAGACGATCTCGGCGCCGTCCTGCGCGAGCTGCGCAGTGACCTCGGCTCGCTGCGCCAGGACATCGATGCGCTGAAATCCGGCGGCGTCAGCTTGGGCCGGGCATCCGTGAAGACTGCCCAGCAAACGGCGCAGGATGCTCTGGAGGACGTGCGTGAGAGGGCGGAGCGGACCGTCCGGACCGTGGAGGACGACGTTCTCGCCGTCGGCGCGGATCTCAAGGAGCAGGTTCAGCGCAACCCCTATATGTCGGTGGGGCTCGCCGTTCTGGGCGGCATGCTCCTGGGCCGTATCTTCAAATCGGACTGATGCTCTTTCTCGAAACGCTTGTCCTCCGGCTCAAGCTGGCGATGCGCCGTGCGGCAGCGGGGGCGGTGGCGGGCGTGTTCCTGCTGCTGGCGCTTCTGCTTCTCGCGGCCGCAGGGATCGTGGCGATCGCGGCAAGCTGGGGCGTGGTGACGGCATTGGCGGCGGGCGGCGGTATCTTCTTGCTGCTCGCCGGGCTGTTCGCCTTCTTCGCCCGCACCCGCGTTGTCCCGCCTGCCGCGGCAGTCGAACCGAGTGTGATGCCGCCAGCGGAGGAGGCGCCTGCGGTCGGCGCGCCGCGCGAGCGCTTGCTGCCCGCAGGTCTGGAAGCCGCAGCGCTCGGCCTCGTGGGGCGGGAGATCGCCAAGCGGCCGGTCGGGATCCTGGGAGCGGCGGTCGCGGTCGGCGCGGTCATCGGCCTCGCCAAGATGCCCCGCAGAAAGGTCTCGGCTCCGAAGCCGACGGTGCGTCCGCGGGTCGACTGAGCCCGGAGCGTGCGAAGCTACGAAAGACGAAGGGGCGGCCAGAGGCCGCCCCTTTGCTTTTCCACTCGGACTGAGTCTTGACCCTCAGTCCTGGATCTCTTCGCCGAGATCCTCGACGTCCTCGCCGAAGCCCTCGGTCGTCTCGCAGGCCGACAGGCCGCAAACGACGAGCAGCGCTGCCGCAAATCCTCTAATCCAAATTTTCATCGTTCACCCTCCTCTTCATGGGACACAAAGAACAGGAGCGGGAACGGGAGAGTTCCTTCGCTTCGCCTGTTGCAATACGCGCGGAACGTCTGTGGCGCTGACGACACACTCATGTCACTCATATTCCGCCTATTGCGTACCGCCCTCATATCACTCTCAAGTAGTGTCATGATTGAGATGAAGAGGTTCCGCAGAACACATCAAGAGCGGATAGCGTTCCATCGGATCATACCAAAATCTTTGACCCGTATTGGGGCAGAGGGTATTCGGGTCTCAACGGAATTATTCACGGAGAGAACTTCATGACGAACAACGCGATTACAGCCGCTGACCTCAATGAGTGCCTCCCCGCCTTGCAGCGCTTCGCGTTCACCCTCACCCGGAATGAAGATCGTGCACGCGACCTGGTCCAGGACTGCCTCGAACGCTGCCTCCGCAAACAGCACCTGTTCGACGGTCAGAACCTGCGCTCCTGGATGTTCACCGTCTGCCGCCGCGTGTTTCTGAACCAGATCCGCCGGGACAAGGTCCGCGGCGTTGCCGTCGAGATGGACGACGCGCCCCAGTCGAAGCTTTCCATCGATGCCGCTCAGGAGGAGAAGATGCACTACCAGGACGTGGTCGAAGGCTTCCGTGACCTGCCGCACAACGACAAGGTCGTTCTCTCCTTGGTCGCCATCGAGGGGCTGAAATACGAGGAAGCCGCCGAACTTCTCGAAGTTCCCGTCGGCACCGTCCGCTCCCGCCTCTCGCGCGCCCGGACCCGTCTCCGCGAATCCCTCGAAGCGCGCGATCTGGAAGGAACCGCTGTCGCCGCCCGCGTGTAAGGAGGGCATGGCAGACAAAATCCATCTCATCACCGAGCAGGATGTTCACGCTTACATCGACGGCGAACTGACGGGAGACCGTCGGGTCGCCGTCGAGGCGTTTCTGGCCGAGCGCGAGGTGCCCCTGCACCGCGCGGCCGCCTATCTTCGCAACAATTTCGACCTGCGCAGCGTCCGCGACGAAGTCTATCAGGACGAAGAGCTGCGGTCCGAAATCGAGCGCCTGCTCGCCAAGAGGCGGATCGCACCGGACGAGGAAGCCGAGCCCCAGGGACTGGCGAGACAGGGGCTGGCGAGACAGGGCCGGCAGTAGTCCTTCCCCGCCCCCGCCGGCTGCGCAGAGCATCGAGCGACCGAATGAAAAAACCCGCTGCCGAGGCAGCGGGTTTTTTCATGAATTCGGGCGAGGCGGCGAGGTCTCCCGGGCGACCCCGCCGCGCTATCGGTTATGCCTGGCCGGGCGCGCTGCCTCGGTCATCGCCGACGGCGAGGGCGTTCAGCATCCACGCGAATTCCTCATGCGTGCCGATCCGCTCGGTGATGAAGTCCGCGGTGAAGGTGTCGCCGATATCCTCGGCCTTCTCGACCGTATTGCGCATCTTGCCGGCAAGATGCTGGTGGTCGAGCGCGAGCTCCCGCAGCATCTGCCCGGCCTCGGGGATGCCGGTCGGGTCGTCGATCGTGCTGTCGCCGTAGAGATTCTTCAGGCCGACCGGGGCGGGCATGCCGAGGGCGCGGATGCGTTCGGCGATCGCGTCGACGGCCTTCGCCAGATCCTTGTACTGTTTGTCCGTCAGCTTGTGGACGGAATAGAAGAGCGGGCCCGTGACGTTCCAGTGATAGGCCTGCGTCTTGTGGTAGAGGACATAGGTGCCGGCGAGATCGTCCGCGAGCTTCTCGCAGAGGGCCTTGCGGCCGTCGTGATCGAGGCCGCTTTCGACCGGTAGCTCCGGAGAGCGGGCTGTGTGAGCGATGGCTGCTTCGTTCTTTGCCATGACGTAGCTCCTGTTCGATGTGAAACGATGCTCCGCGAACACGGCGGCGCGAGCGCCCGTTCCGGCCGCGCGTTATCGCGCCGCATGATGAGGCGTTGGAAGCGCTGCCGCTGCTTCCTAAATGGCGAGCATGGCCAAGACTCTTCCGGACGATACGGGCTTTTCAGAAGCCATCGCGACCTATCACGGGCGGATGGTGCCCTCCGGCTGGGCCCCGCACCGGCCCCAGCGCCCCTCCAAGCTCGAGGGCGGCAAGCGGTTCCAGGTCGTCTCCGACTACGAACCCGCGGGCGACCAGCCCGAGGCGATCGAGGAACTGGTCTCAGGGGTGAAGCAGCACGAGCAGGATCAGGTGCTGCTCGGCGTCACCGGCTCGGGCAAGACCTTCACCATGGCCAAGGTGATCGAGGCGACCCAGCGCCCCGCGCTGATCCTGGCGCATAACAAGACGCTGGCCGCCCAGCTCTACGGGGAGTTCAAAGCGTTCTTCCCCGATAACGCGGTCGAGTATTTCGTCAGCTATTACGACTACTACCAGCCGGAAGCCTACGTTCCCCGCACCGACACCTATATCGAGAAGGAATCGACGATAAACGAGCAGATCGACCGCATGCGCCACTCGGCGACGCGGGCGCTGCTCGAACGCGATGACGTCATCATCGTGGCGTCGGTGTCATGCATCTATGGTATCGGTTCGGTCGAGACCTATACGGCGATGACCTTCACGCTGCAGGTCGGCGACGAGATCGACCGCAAGCAGCTCCTCGCCGACCTCGTCGCGCTGCAATACAAGCGCAATGACGCGGCCTTCACCCGCGGCACGTTCCGCGCGCGCGGCGACACGATCGAGGTCTTCCCCGCCCACTACGAGGACGCGGCCTGGCGGATCACGCTGTTCGGCGACGAAGTCGAGGAGATCGTCGAGTTCGACCCGCTGACGGGCAAGAAACTGAACGAGCTGCCGCGGATCAAGCTCTACGCGAACAGCCACTATGTCACGCCGCGCCCGACGCTCGCCAAGGCCGTCGACGGCATCAAGACCGAACTCGGCCAGACGCTGCCCAAGCTGCATGAGGAGGGAAAGCTCCTCGAAGCGCAGCGGCTCGAACAGCGCGTGCAGTTCGACCTCGAAATGCTCCAGGCGACCGGTTCGTGCCAGGGGATCGAGAACTATTCGCGCTACCTGACGGGCCGGAAGCCCGGCGAGCCGCCGCCGACCCTGTTCGAATATCTGCCGGACAACGCGCTTCTGTTCTGCGACGAGAGCCACGTCACGGTTCCGCAGATCGGCGCGATGTTCAAAGGCGACTATGCGAGAAAGAGGACCTTGGCCGAATACGGCTTCCGCCTGCCGTCCTGTCTCGACAACCGCCCGCTGAAATTCGACGAGTGGGACGCGATGCGGCCGCAGACCCTGCACGTCTCGGCGACGCCCGGACCGTGGGAGCTCGAGCATACCGGCGGCGTCTTCACCGAGCAGGTGATCCGGCCCACCGGCCTCGTCGATCCGCCGGTCGAGATCCGTCCGGTGTCCAAGGACGGCTTCAGCCAGGTGGACGACGTCATCGACGAGGTGAAGCAGACCGCCAAGGCGGGCGGGCGCAGCCTCGTCACCGTCCTCACCAAGAAGATGGCCGAGGACCTGACCGAATACATGCACGAGCAGGGCGTGAAGGTCCGCTACATGCACTCCGACGTCGATACGGTGGAGCGGATCGAGATCATCCGAGACCTGCGCCTGGGGCAGTTCGACGTGCTGATCGGCATCAACCTGCTGCGCGAAGGGCTCGATATCCCCGAGTGCCAGTTCGTCGCGATCCTGGACGCGGACAAGGAAGGCTTCCTGCGCTCGGAGACCTCGCTGGTCCAGACCATCGGGCGGGCGGCCCGGAACGTGGAGGGGCGGGTCATCCTCTATGCGGACGGCGTGACCGGCTCGATGGAGCGGGCTTTGGCCGAAACCGAGCGGCGCCGCGAGAAGCAGCTGGAGCACAACGAGAAGCACGGCATCACGCCGCGCACGGTGAAGGCGAAGATCGCCGAGATCGTCGATTCCGACGATGCGGGAACCAAGGCGGCCTACGGCACGAGCTTCACGAGCGAGAAGCTGACCACCGGCATGGGCGCCATGGCCGAGGAGCGGGCAGCCTATGCAAATGCGGGCGACAATCTGCAAAAGCACATGAAGGCGCTCGAACAGCAGATGCGGGAAGCCGCGGCCGATCTCGACTTCGAGAAAGCGGCCGAGTTGCGCGACGAGCTGAAGCGTCTTCAGGATCTCGACATGGCGGTCTGAGGCGCCGGCCGCGCGGTTTCACGTCCGCGTGGGAATTCGATTTCTGAACGTCTTCTGAACCTTAGTGTTGGAAGGTGACGGAAAATATCTCGTCCTCTGGGGGGCCTTCATGTCCAAATGCGCTGCGATTGCGCTGAGCGCTCTGTCGCTCGCTTCCTTTTCGTTCGTTCTTCCTCCTGCCCCTGCGGCAGCGCAGGTCGCTTACGACCGTATCGGCCCGGCAGCCTTCGAGGATGCGCCGGACTGGATGCGGAAGCTCTACGAGGAGCGCGATTACGAACCGGTCTGGTCCGAGGGCATCCGGCCGAGCGAGGCCTTCCTGGACCTCGTCTCGGCGCTCGAAGCCGCCGAGGCGCGGGGGGTGGATCTTTCGCGCTATACGGTGGCCAGCGCAGAGGCCTTAAGGCGCGCGGAGCCGGCCGAGCGGGAGCAGAAGGCCACGAAGATTTTCACTGATTTCGCGCTCGACCTGATCGAGGGCCGGACGAGTCCGGAAATCGAGTATCAGCCCGGTTTCGATGAATTGCGGGACCGGCAAAGAGGCGAACTCGCACGCGCGGCCTTCGCGCTCGGCAATCCGCTCGACCATCTCGAGCAGGTCACGCCTGACAATTTCCTCGTCGAGCGGCTGGCCGATGCGCTGATGGAGTACCGCCTCATGGCGGCACGCGGCGGCTGGAATAAGCTGACGGCGGAAGGCGACATCCTCATCGAGGAGGGCGACGAGCATCCGCTGGTTCCGGCCATTCGCGAGCGGCTGGCCGCCGAGGGCTTCCTGCGTCCGCTCGGAGACGGCGACGTCTTCGACGGACGCCTGGTTGCGGCGCTGAAGGCCTTTCAACGCTCGCGCAGCATCATGGATGACGGGGTGGTCGGTCCCTCGACCGTCGCGGCGCTGAACGAGACGCCGGAAGATCTGATCGAACGGCTCGAAATCAATATCGAGCGCGCGCGCTGGCTGCCGACGGAACTCGGCGATCGGGCCGCCTTCGTGAACGCCGCCGACTACACGCTGCGCCTCTACGAACGGGACGCGAAGGTCGGCGAGATGGCCGTCATCGTGGGCGAGGAGCGCACGCAGACGCCGATCTTCGCCGATACGATGGAGACGGTCGTCGTCAATCCGTACTGGAACGTTCCCTATTCCATCCTCACGGGCGAGATCGCGCCGAAACAGGTGGAAGATCCGAGCTATATTCCCAGCAACGATTTCGAGGTGCTGGTGGACGAGGAGGTGGTCAGCCCCTCCTTTGTCGACTGGGAAGCCGCCGCGGCCGGAGAAGCGTCGTTCCGCGTGCGGCAGACCGCTGGCGATCACAACGCGCTCGGACGGATCAAGTTCCTCTTCCCGAACAAATATGCCGTGTACCTACACGACACCCCGGCGGACTCCCTGTTCGACCGGGACATCAGGACGTTCAGCCATGGCTGCATCCGGGTCGAAGAACCCTTGCGCTTCGGCGCCTGGCTGCTCGACGAGACCGAGAGCGAGCTTGCCGCGATGATCCGGTCCGAAGAGCGGATCGAGATCGAGACGCCGCCCGTGCCGGTCTACATCACCTATTTCACCGCCTGGGCGGAACCAGACGGCGACGTGACCTTCGCGCGCGATATCTATGAGCGGGACGCGCAGGTGCTGGCCAAGCTCGAAGGCTAGGCGCCCCCTTCCAGCATCGCCTCCAGCATCTCGATCCGGTCGGCCTCGGCGCTCGGCTTGTCCCAGCGCAGGCGGTTCACGCGTGGAAAGCGCATGGCGAGGCCGGATTTATGGCGGGTCGAGCGGGCGAGGCCCTCGAAGGCGATTTCGAGCACGAGGCCCTGGTCCTCGTCCGCCCGCACCGAGCGGACGGGGCCGTAGCGGGCGATGGTGTTGTCGCGCACATATTTGTCGAGCTTGCGGAGTTCCTGGTCGGTGAAGCCGGAATAGGCCTTGCCGACCGGCACGAGTTCCGCGCCGCCCTCGCCCTCGCGCCAGACGCCGAACGTGTAATCGGAATAGTATGAGGACCGCTTTCCGTGCCCGCGCTGCGCGTACATCATCACCGCATCGACAAGATGCGGCTCGCGCTTCCACTTCCACCATTCACCCTTGGGCCGTCCTGGGACGTAGACGGAGGAGCGCCGCTTGAGCATTACGCCCTCGACGGCGTCGTCCGGCGGCGCGGCGCGGGCCTTCGCCAGCGCGTCCCAGTCGCCGAGGTCCACGATCGGCGACAGGTCGAACCGCTCGTCGCCTGCCGGGCTGGCATCGTGTTCTCCGAGAAGCGTTTCGAGCCGCGCGCGGCGCTCGGCGAAGGGCAGGGGGCGCAGGTCCTCCCCCTCGCACCAGAGGAGGTCATAGGCGCGGATGAAGGCGGGATTGCTCTTGAGAAGCTTCGCGCCGACCGTCTTGCGGTTGAGGCGCTGCTGCAGATCGTTGAAGGGCCGCACGGCGAAGCGGTCCCGGATGTCCGGATCGAAGACCAGAAGCTCGCCGTCTATGGCCGCATCGAAGGGCATCGCGCCGAGGATGTCGGGGAAAGCGGGCCCGATATCGTCGCCCGTGCGGCTGTAGATCCGGGTCTGGTCCTTCTCCCGCACGGCCTGGACGCGGATGCCGTCCCATTTCCATTCGGCCGCCATCTCTTCGAGGTCGATCTTGGGCTTGTCCGCCTCCTCGATCGGGTGGGACAGCATGACGGGGCGGAAGGGGGCATTGGCCGCCGAGGCGGGCTTCGGGCCCTTGTCCTCGAGCCAGGCGAAGAGGTCCGCATAGGGCGGTTCCAGCCCGTGCCACAGCTCCTCTATCTCCTGGATCGGCTTGTCGCCGTACTGGGCGAGGGCGACCTTGACGAGCCGGGCCGCCACGCCGATCCGCAGGCCGCCGGTGACGAGCTTGATCAGCGCCCAGCGGCCGGATGCGTCGAGCGCGTCGAACCAACGCTCGACGACTTCGAGGGCTTCCGCGCGGGTGACGCCGTTCAGCGTCTCCACCGCGTCAGCGAGGGTCGGCACATAGTTCTGTCCCGGCTTCTCGGGCCAGATCAGGGCTGCCGCTTCCGCGAGGTCGCCGACATAGTCATGGCTCATGTCGAACAAGGCGCCGTCGACGCGCGCATAGACCAGCTGCTTGATCTGGGCGGGCTTGACCGATTTCACGTCGAGATCCCGGGTGATCGCGGCGACGGCCCAGCCGCGCTCGGGGGTCGGGGACTTCGGCGAAATAGTCCGTCAGCAGACGCAGTTTCGCATTCCGCCCGGGCGTGAAGATCAGGCGGTCAAGCAGATGGGCGAAGCGGTTCATGCGTCGGTCGTCCTGCTGTCCGGCGCTTGGCATGCGCGTCTCGGCTCCGCCCCTCGCCATCCCCGCCCGTGCTGAGCGGAGAACGCAGAGCGATCAGGGAGAAAGTAGCCGCGAGCGCCAGAGCGCACAGCTCTCCGCCATCCTCGATCAGTCCCGCGGCGATCTTCGCGCGGTATCCGTCCGCGAGCCCGTGCACCATGTCCGCGCCGACCGCGAAGCCCGCCAGCAGGACCGCGGGAAGAGCGAGCAGGAGACAGGCCGCGAGCTTGTTCCTGGCGGGCCGCAAGAGCGCGAGGGCAGCGGGGACGGCAAGCACCAGAGCGGCGAGGGCCCAGGCGAGAAGCTCTCCGGTATCCTGCAGGCGCAGGCCGGGCAGGCGGGGCAGGTCGAAGAGCGGCTTGAGGACGTGGCGGGCCATGTTCTCGTGATAGCTGAAGGCATCGTCGACCAGGGCGAAGGCGAAGAGGAGCGAGAAGGCGAGATAGAGAGGCGCGCGCCAGCGGCGCCAGGCGCCCAGCAGCAGGAGCGCCGTCGTCCCGCTCAGGACATATCCGTAGACCTCGGCCAGGGAGCGGTCGCGGGACAGGTCGAAGTGATGCGCCACCCAGGCGGGCGCATCCATTTCAGCCCAGATCGAGAGGGCCAGGACGATGGCGAGGCTCACGGCGAGAATCGGCAGGATCTTTCGAAAGAGGGGATCGGTCTGCATCGTGCGCAGGGCATGAAGAGCCGCCAGGCGGAGGGCCGATCCGACCTCCGCGAGAACCGGTCCCGCCCGTTCCGTGACCCTGCCCCGTCTGCCCATTTCCCGTGCCTGCCCCTCGTTACCGATTCCTAATCTAGGGCGCACAGGTTGCGCGGCAAGGCTCCCGTGGCTCCGTAGGGTCAGTCGTTCTCGTCCTCATAGCCGACGAGGCGCAGCGGCTTGGCGTGGCGCCCCTCCACCTCGGCCCAGCGGACGAGCGCGTCCTCGCGGCCATGGGTGACCCAGAGCTGAGCCGGGTCGACCTCGCGCACCGTGTCGGTCAGCTCGTCCCAGTCGGCATGGTCCGAGACGATGAGCGGCAGCTCGACGCCCTTCTGCCGCGCCCGCTGGCGCACCCGCATCCAGCCGCTGGCAAAGCAGGTCATCGGGTCGGCGAAACGCCGCGCCCAGGCCGCGTTCATGGCCGAGGGCGGACAGACCACGACCTTGCCCGCGAAATCCTGCTTCGCCCCGCGCCCGTCCTTCACCGTGGCATCGGCAAGCGGGCCGAGATCGACGCCGAGGCGGCCATAGAGGTCGCAGAGCTTCTTCATCGCGCCATGGATGAAGATCGTCTCGTCATATCCCTCTTCGCGCAAATGACAGATGATGCGCTGCGCCTTGCCGAGCGCATAGGCGCCGACGAGATGGGTGCGCTCGGGGAACTGGCTCAGGGAGGCAAGGAGCTTGCGCACCTCTCCGGCGGTGTCGGGATGGCGGAAGACCGGCAGGCCGAACGTCGCCTCCGAGATGAAGACGTCGCAGGGAACGGGTTCGAAGGGCAGGCAGGTCGGATCGCGCCGCCGCTTGTAGTCGCCGGTGACGACCATCCGCGTGCCCTGATATTCGACCACCGCCTGCGCCGAGCCGAGCACGTGCCCTGCCGGGACGAGCCAGACCGTGACGCCGTGAATGGTCGTCACCTCGCCGATCTCGACGGGTTGGCGCGTGCGGGTGAAGTCCTCGCCATAGCGCGTCGCCATGATCTCGATCGTCTCGGGTGTCGCCAGCACTGCGCCGTGCCCGGCGCGGGCGTGGTCGGCGTGACCATGGGTGATCACGGCCCGGTCCACATCGGCGACGGGATCGATGAAGAAGTCGCCGGGCGGGCAGTAGAGGCCCTTGGGCGTGGGGTGGAGGAGGGCTTCTGCTTGCACGCCCGTCATTTAGGCCGCTCATCCGCGCAGGAAAACTTATCCCCGCGCCTTGCCGGTGTGCCCATGCTCAGCGCCGATCAGTCGCACGCGGAGCACACCCTCATGGACACCACCGACCGCCACGGCCTGCCCTATCTGATCGCCGATCAGGCGCAGAAGCATGTCACCGTCAACGAGGCGGTCCGAGCGCTCGATGCGCTGGTGCAGATGAGCGTCCGCTCGGCGCAGGTGACGCAGGAGCCGGACGCGCCGCAGGCGGGGGAAGGGTATATCCTTCCCGCAGGACGCACCGGTCCCGCATGGGGTGGCCTTCCCGAACAGGCCGTCGCGGTGTGGCAGGACGGCGCCTGGGCGCACTTTGCGGCGCGGCCCGGACTGACCGTCTATGTCGAGGACGAGGGCGCGCACCGGGTCTGGGACGGTTCGGCCTGGACCGCGCTCGCGGGCGGCAGCGGCCTCGCGGCGCCAGAGGCCTCGGCGCCGACATTCGGCGTGAATGCCGAAGGGGACGCGACCAATCGCCTGACGGTCAAGTCCGACGCCGTGCTGCACAGCCATGACGACGTCACACCGGGCAGCGGCGATGTCCGCCATGTCCTCAACAAGGCCGATTCTGCGGGCACGGCGTCCTTCGTCTTCCAGTCGGATTATTCGGGCCGGGCCGAACTCGGCCTGACGGGCAGCGACGACTTCGCCTTCAAGGTCAGCCCTGATGGTGTGACCTTCCACGAAGCCTTGCGGATCGACCGGAACACGGGCGCCGTCACCCTGCCTGCGACTCCCTCGGCAAGCGGCGCCGGCAGCGACGCAGCGACGGTGGCAGCCGCCTTCACCGACGGGCTTTCCGCCGCTCTTCTGGCCAATGGCGGCGTCGGCGGCGGCAATCTCGCGCGGACGAAGCAGATCGTTCTCGCGACCAGCACCGGCAAGGTGCAGATCGGCAGCGCCGAAGACGGCAATAGGGTCGAGGTCTATGACAGCGGGGCGGAACTGGCCGCCGGTACGGTGCGGCAGCGCCTATTTCTGCGCAGGGGAGAGATCGCCGTCCTCGACGGTCTGAATGCAGGCGCGGTCATCACTTCGACGGCCGGTATCGCAGGCTCCAGCGAGACCTCCGCCGGTCCCATGCCGCTCGGCCTCGAAGGCTTCGCGGCCGAGCATTTCTTCTTCTATGCCTATCGGGACAGCGAGGATGGCAAAGGGCAGGTCTTCGTCGCGGCCGGTGCCGTTCCCGCCAGCGTCAAGCTCATGAGCGGGGACGGAGGGACCGTCATCGACGAGGCTGAGGTCGACGCATTCGGCCTCGCCACCCTCTTCACGGACGCAGATGCCGAGTTACAGGTGGTCGCCGACCGGCCGGTCTTTGTCGGGGTCGCGGCGCGAATGGATGCGGCCGCGCCGGCCTATTGGGATCTGCGCCTCGTGCCGCCTCTTTCCACCGAACTGATCGGCTACGGCACGCAAGGCAGGGTCTCGGCGCTCTATCCGGATACGACCATTCGCTGGTACAGGCGGGACGGGACGAGCGGGACGCTGACGGCGGGTCCGGGCTATGCGGATCTTCTCTCCGCGACGGGTGCGAACGATCCCGATTACGAGGCCGATGCCTGCCTCATTCTGCGGGCGGACGGCCCGATCAGCGGCTATTCGGGCGCGGACACGTCCGGCGTCGATGCGACACCGTTCTTCCCGCTCTCCGCGCTGTCACAGCGCGTGCCGCTGCCGCTTGCAGGGCACGCTTACGGAGACGGCAGCGATAACGGCATCGCCGTCGCTTCTCCGCATGAAGGGACGGCGAGGCTTTATTTGGCCGATGGCAGCCTCTTCGCCACGATCCCGCTCACCCGGGGCGGCACGGTGGTGGCGCCCGCCGACCAGCTCTGCCCCTGCGCCGGCCTCGCCGCGAAGAGCGATCCCGAGGCCACGACCGTTCTGCCCGCCGCCTTCGAAGGCGGTTACGTCGAGGCGGACGTTCCCATCTATGTCGTGCAGAATGCCAACGGGAACGAGACGGTCATCGCCGGCGGCATCAAGGCGGGGGCGAAGGAAACAGCGCTTCCCGGCATCACGCCCGAAGATATCCGCGCTGAAATCCGCCGCGACGAGGCGGGGTTTTTGCGGCGCCGCCGCATAGACGGAAGCGGCGCCGAGACCTGGGTGCTCTGCTAGGCTTCGGAGGCCGGCTGGAAGTCGAGCGCCACGCCGTTATTGCAGTAGCGAAGTCCGGTGGGCGAAGGGCCGTCATTGAAGACGTGGCCCTGATGCCCGCCGCAGCGCGCGCAGTGATATTCCTTCCGCGGGATGATCAGCTTGAAGTCCGTCTTGGTCTCGATCGCGCCCGGCAGGTGGTCGAAGAAGGACGGCCAGCCCGTGCCCGAGTCGAACTTCTGTTCCGAAGTGAAGAGCGGCAGGGCGCAGCCTGCGCAGACATAGGTGCCTTCGTCCCAGTTCTTGTCGAGCGGGCTCGACCCCGCGGGCTCCGTGCCTTCCTTGCGGAGGACCCGGAATTCCTGCTCGGTCAGCCGTTCGCGCCACTGATCGGTGCTGAGGCTGGACCAGTCGGTCGTGCTGTCTTGCGTGGTTGCGAGGCTCATGCGTCCCTCCGTCTGTGCGTCTGTCTGGGATTGCGGCGCGCTGCGCGAGCAGGCGGCGGCGCCGAAGGTCACGGCCACTCCGCCGCTGGCGAGCAGGCCGCGTCTGGTCATCGTCATGGGGCGGCTCCCTTCCGTCTTGCTTTGCATATGGGAACGCCCCGCGCGCGAAGCGAGGATCAGGCGGGAAGGCAGGCGAGGCCGATCAGCGCACCCGTCCAGACATTGGACTTGAAGAGGCGCAGGCAGAGCGCGCCGTCCGCAGGGTCGTAGCGCAGCACCTGCCACGCGCAGTGCAGCGCCGCCGGAATGAGGAGGACCAGCCACTCCCGCACGCCCGCCGCGAGAAGCGCCGCTGCGGCGAAGAGGATCGCGGCGGCATAGAAGAGGGCGACTCCCCGCCGCGCGCCTGCCCCGAGCCGACGCGCCGAGGACTTCACGCCGACCAGCGCGTCGTCCTCGACGTCCTGGCTGGCGTAGATCGTGTCGTAGCCAAGGGTCCAGAAGAGCCCGGTGGCATAGAGAAGGAGGGCCGGGAGCGGCACGGCATGGGCGACCGCTGCCGCGCCCACGGGAATGCCCCAGTTGAAGGTCAGCCCCAGCCAGGCCTGCGGCCACCAGGTGATCCGCTTCATGAAGGGATAGCCAGCGACCAGGACGAGGGAGAGGAGCCCGGTCAGAATCGCCGCGAGCGGCAGGGAGATCAGCACGAGGAAGCCTATCAGGCTCAGGCCCACCAGCAGTGCCCAGGCCTGCTTCACGCTGACGCGGCCCGACGGGATGGGCCGCGTCGCGGTGCGGGCGACCTTGGCGTCGAAGTCGCGGTCGACGATGTCGTTATAGACGCAGCCAGCGCCGCGCATGACGAAGGCGCCGATGCCGAACAGGATCGCGAGGCGCCAGAACTCGGGCGCGGTGAAATCCGCAGGACGCGCGATCAGCACGCCCCAGAGGCAGGGCAGGTACAAAAGCCATGTGCCCACCGGCCGGTCCGCCCGCATCAGCCGCAGATAGGGCCGCACCGCTTCGGGCGCGCGGTCGACGAAGCTGCTGGCGGCGTCGGGGGTGCGGATATCGCTCGTCATCGGGGGCCGCCTAGCACCCTCCGCCGCTCTTGGCAGCCTGAACGCCCGGCGGCTGGACAATCTCGCTCCGGGCCGCGACAAGGCCTCCAAATCCGCGAACCGATGCGAGACGAGCGAGACCATGGCCGAACGCAGCCCCGCCAAAGAGCAGCCGGACAGCTTCGCGTGGAGCGAAGAGAACCGCGCCTGGTGCGATGAAACGCTGAAGAAATATCCCGAAGGCCGCCAGGCCTCGGCCGTCATTCCCTTCCTGTGGCGCGCGCAGAAGCAGGAAGGCTGGGTGTCGATCCCGGCCATGGAGGCGATCGCCGAGCAGCTCGCCATGCCCTATATCCGGGTCTACGAGGTCGCGACCTTCTACACGATGTTCAACCTCAAGCCGGTGGGCCGCTATTACGTGCAGCTCTGCGGCACGACGCCCTGCATGCTGCGCGGTTCGGAAGGGCTGATCGACGTCTGCCACGAGGTGATCGGGGCGCAGAACACGATCACGCCTTCGGGCAACCTCTCCTGGATCGAGGTCGAATGCCTCGGCGCCTGCTGCAATGCGCCCATGGTCCAGATCAACGACTACTACTATCAGGACCTGACGCCGGAGGTCTTCCGCGACATCCTCGCAAAGCTCGACCGCGGCGAATATGTCGAGCCGGGCGTCTTCAACGAGGGACGGCACACCTCCGACCCCGAAGGCGAGAATACGAGCCTGACCGATCCCGCACTCTATGACGGCTCGGCGGCCAAGAAGACCGACAAGCTGCCGAATTCCGAGCCCGCTCCCGCCGAGTAGCTTTCTACGGTTTGATGCTCGCGAGAACAAAGCAGGTTCTGAGGGTTGTCCTGTGGAACCTGCTTGTATTTTACTTCTTCTTCAGCGAGTCCATGAATCCTGAATTCAAGAAGTGCTACAAGGTCGGGACCTTGTTTATACTTGGTGTATCTGCGGTTTGGCTAGCATACGCTTGGGCAAAGGCGCGCTATCGGCGCCTCCACTGAGCGGCCATGACGATACCTCGAAGCTCCTGCTCTTTCGCGACCCTCGCCATGCCGCAGACGAAGGACGCCCACCTGCAGGCCAGGGAATGCCGGGCCCCTATTGCGAAGGCGTCCACCCCTCGGGCGCAAGCTCGAAGCTGCCGAAATCGAAGCCCGGCGCCACGGTGCAGCCGACGAGCGACCAGGCGCCGGTCGTCTCCGCGCTCTGCCAAGCATGGGGCGGCACCACCGCTTGGGGCCGTTCCCCTTCGGTGAGGGCGCTGCCGAGCCGGTGGGTCTCGATGCCGGAGGCGCCTTGGATCCGCAGGAGGAGCGGCGCCCCGGTGTAATGGTGCCAGACCTCCGCCGCGTCGATCCTGTGCCAGTGCGAGCGTTCGCCCTCGCGCAACAGGTAATAGATCGCCGTCGATGCGCCCCGCCCCGCAGGCGCCCCGCCATCGCGGAATGTCTCGCGGAAGGCGCCGCCTTCGGGATGCGGCTCCAGCCCCAGAAGCGCGACGACTTCGTTCGCGCTCGGCGTCACGACGCGTCCTCCCCGAGCATGTCCTTCAGCACCCGCACCGTCTCGTCCCAGGCCGGCGTGCCCGGCGCGATGAGCTCGACGTGACCGCCGGGCACCCGAACGAGCTGCGCGGCGTCGCCGGCTGCGCGCGCCTCCTGCGTCCAGCTCTCGCCCAGAGCCGGCGGCGCGATGCGGTCGTTCTCCGCATGGATGCTCACCTGCGGCACGCCGAGCGGCAGCAGGCGGTCGGGCGAGGTGTCGGCGTAAGGATCGGGCCGCTCCGAAGAGGGGGCGCCCGTGAGCGCTTCCCGCACATCGGCGAGGCAGGAGGGCAGGGTGACGGGCTCTGCCTCTTCGAGGTCGGCGAGGCCGCCCGTGCTGACGACGCCCGCAAGGTCGAGGCGCGAGGCGGCGGGAAAGGCGGGAACCCGCCGCGCCGCCGCGAGCCAGAGCGCGAGATGCCCGCCCGCAGAATGGCCGTATGCCGCCACGCGTCCGGTATCGAGGCCGAGTTCGGGTCCGCGCTCCACGAGCGCTTCGGCGCTCCTCGCGATGTCCGAGAAGGTGCCGGGATAGCCGCCGCCTTCCTCGTCGACGCCGCGATATTCGGCGTTCCAGACCGCGAGCCCCTGCGCCCGGAGCGCCTCGGCGGCATAGTTCATCAGCTTTCGGTCCGCGATGTCCTTCTGCCAGCAGCCGCCATGGATCATCAGGACGACGGGATGGGGGCCTCCGCCCTCGGGCAGCCACAGATCGGCGAGGTCGGTTCCGCCCGGGCCGAAGCGGACGGTCCGGGACGGCTCGGGCAGCGGACGCTCCGTCAGGTCCGGCCACGCCATCAGCTCCGGCGGCGCGTCTTCCGCGCTGCAGGAGACAAGGAGAGCGAGGCAGAGGACAGCGAGGAGGCGAATCATGCCTTCAGGGTCGGCGCTTGGATGCGCGGGCGCAACGGCCTCTCTCGGCGGAAGCTGCCGGGCGTGCTAGCGGGTGGTCATGCCGCCTCTTCCCGAAAGCCGCCAGGACGCGCTCGCCCTCGACAGGGACGACCCGCTCGCCGCCGCCCGCGACCTCTACGCGCTGCCGGAGGGGGTGACCTATCTCGACGGCCATTCGCTCGGCCCCGCCACCCATGCCGCCATCGAGGCGGTGCGACGCGGGGCGAGCGAAGCTTGGGCGAAAGGGCTGATCGGGTCCTGGAACGCCGAAGGCTGGATCGACCTGCCGCGCAGTGTCGCGGCCAAGCTCGCCCCGCTCCTCGGCGCAGCGCCGGACGAGGTCATCGTTACCGACAGCGTCTCTGTGAACCTCTTCAAGCTTGCCGCCGCGGCCCTGCCGCTCGCGAAGGGCCGCGTCCTCGGCGTCGAGGAGGACGAGTTCCCGACCGACGCCTATGTGCTGGACGGTCTCGGCGCCCTTGTGAGCTGCGAGGTCCGCCGCCTGCCCAGCGGCGGCGGGACGGAGTTCCTCGCCCTGGAAGGCGGGGTGCTCGTGCGCAGCGTGGTCAATTACCGCACCGCCCGGCTTGCGGACATGGAGGCTTACGAGGCGGCGGCGCGGCAGGGCGGCGGCCTCGTCGTCTGGGATGCGAGCCATGCCACGGGCGTCGTGCCGCTTCACCTGCGCGCGCGGGGCGCCAGGCTGGCGGCGGGCTGCACCTACAAATATCTCAATGGCGGTCCCGGCGCGCCGGCCTTCGTCTTCGTCGCGGAGGGGCTGGCGGGCGACCTCCAGACCCCGATCCGCGGCTGGTTCGGGCATTCGGCGCCTTTCGCCTTCGGCATCGACTACACGCCGAAAGAGGGCGCGGCCCGCTTCGCGGCAGGCACGCCGCCCGTCCTTTCCCTCCTCGCCCTCGATGCCGCGCTCGATGCCTTCGAAGGGAAGGATCCGGCGGCGCTCTGGGAAAAGGCCGGAATGCTCGGCGATCTCTGCACGGCCAGGGCCGAGGCGATGGGCTTCGAGATCCTCTCGCCCGAAGACAGGCTTGCGCGCGGCGGCCATGTCACGCTGCGGCACGATGAGGGCTATCCCATCGTCCAGGCGCTGATCGCGCGCGGGATCGTCGGCGATTTCCGCGCGCCCGACGCGCTCCGCTTCGGCCTCTCGCCGCTTTTCCTGAGCCATGCGGAGCTGTGGGACGCGATGGATCAGGTCCAGGACGTGCTGGCGAGCAGGGCCTATGACGACCCCGCCTTCCGCGTGCGGGCGGCGGTCACTTGAAGGCGGGCGCGATCATCGGACGCCTTGCGGGTTTTGTTCCCGCCGTCTAGCTGTCGGCTCACGTTCACACGCTCTCGGACGGACCATGCTCCAGGACAAAGACCGCATCTTCACGAACCTCTACGGCCTCCAGGATCCCTTCCTCGACGGCGCGAAGAAGCGCGGCGCGTGGAACGCGACCAAGGACATGCTGGACATGGGTCCCGAATGGATCATCCAGCAGACCAAGGAATCCGGCCTCAGGGGGCGCGGCGGCGCGGGCTTCTCCACCGGCATGAAGTGGTCCTTCATGCCCAAGGAGGTGAAGGACCGGCCCCATTATCTCGTGGTCAATGCCGACGAATCCGAGCCCGGCACCTGCAAGGACCGGGAGATCATGCGGCACGACCCGCACCTCCTGATCGAGGGCTGCCTCGTCGCGTCTTTCGCGATGAAGGCGCATGCCTGCTATATCTATATCCGCGGCGAATACATCTTCGAGCGCGAGCAGCTCCAGAAGGCGATCGACGAGGCCTATGAGGCCAAGCTGATCGGCCCTGGCAATATCCATGGCTGGGATTTCGACCTCTATATCGCGCATGGCGCGGGCGCCTATATCTGCGGCGAGGAAACGGCGCTTCTCGAAAGCCTCGAAGGCAAGAAGGGCCAGCCCCGCCTGAAGCCGCCCTTCCCGGCGGGCGCGGGCCTCTATGGCTGCCCAACCACGGTGAACAATGTCGAGTCGATCGCGGTCGTGCCGACGATCCTCCGGCGCGGCTCGGGCTGGTTCAAATCTTTCGGCCGCGAGAACAATGCGGGCACCAAGGTCTTCTGCATCTCCGGCCACGTGAACAAGCCGTGCAATGTCGAAGAAGAGATGTCGATCCCGCTCAGGACGCTGATCGACGAGCATTGCGGCGGCGTGCGCGGCGGCTGGGACAATCTCAAGGCTGTCATTCCCGGCGGCTCTTCGGTGCGCTGCATCCCCAAGCCGATCTGCGACGACGTGCTGATGGATTTCGATGCCCTGCGCGAACACCTGTCGGGCCTCGGCACGGCGGCGGTCATCGTCATGGACAAGTCCACCGACATGGTGAAGGCGATCGCCCGCATCTCCTATTTCTACAAGCATGAGAGCTGCGGTCAGTGCACGCCCTGCCGCGAGGGCACGGGCTGGATGTGGCGCGTCCTCACCCGCATGGCGGAGGGCAATGCGGAGATGCACGAGATCGACAAGCTGCTCGACGTGGCGGGCCAGATCGAGGGGCACACGATCTGCGCGCTCGGCGACGCGGCCGCGTGGCCGGTGCAGGGCCTGATCCAGCATTTCCGCCACGAGATCGAAGAGAAGATTTCCAATTACCGTACCGGACCGGCGCAGATCGCCGTGCCGCACATGGCGGCCGAATAGGCCGGAGAAGCAAGCAAAGCGCGGCGCCGCCCGCCCGGATCGTTCGGACGGGAGGCCTCAACCGGCAGACGCCGCGACGCAGGAAGCGAAGATGTCCGAGACGCGTCCAGAAAAACGTACGATCAAGGTCAACGGCAACGAGATCGAGGTCGATCCGAGCCTGACCCTCCTGCAGGCCTGCGAAGAGGCGGGCGAGGAAATCCCCCGCTTCTGCTATCACGAGCGCCTTTCGGTCGCCGGCAATTGCCGCATGTGCCTGATCGAGGTGAAGGGCGGGCCGCCCAAGCCCGTCGCCTCCTGCGCGCAGAACGTGAAGGACCTGCGCCCGGGGCCCGAAGGCGCGCCGCCCGAGCTCTTCACCAACACGCCAATGGTCAAGAAGGCCCGCGAAGGCGTGATGGAGTTCCTGCTCATCAACCACCCGCTCGACTGCCCGGTCTGCGACCAGGGCGGGGAATGCGACTTGCAGGACCAGGCCATGGCCTATGGCCGCGCGGGCTCCCGCTTCGAGGAGAACAAGCGGGCGGTCGAAGAGAAATATATGGGCCCGCTGATCAAGACGATCATGACCCGCTGCATCCAGTGCACGCGCTGCGTCCGCTTCGCGACCGAAGTCGCGGGCGTGAACGATCTCGGCCTCGTCAACCGGGGCGAGAACGCGGAGATCACGACCTATCTCGAAAAGGCCGTCGATACCGAGCTGTCGGGCAACCTCATCGACATCTGCCCGGTCGGCGCGCTGACCTCCAAGCCCTATGCCTTCATGGCCCGGCCCTGGGAGCTGCGGAAGACCGAGACCATCGACGTGATGGACGCGGTCTGCGCGCCGATCCGCATGGATGCGCGCGGCCGCGAGGTCATGCGGATCCTGCCGCGCATCCATGAAGGCGTGAACGAGGAGTGGCTGGCCGACAAGTCGCGCTTCGTCTGGGACGGCCTCAAGAAGCGCCGCCTCGACCGTCCCTATATCCGCGAGGGCGGCAAGCTTCGCCCCGCCTCCTGGGACGAAGCCTTCGAAGTCGTGCGCGCGCGCCTCGAGACGACTGCGCCCGAAAAGGTCGGTGCGCTGGCGGGCGACCTCGTCCCCGCAGAGGCGGTCAAGGCGCTGAAGGACCTGACCGACAGGATCGGCACGCCGCACCGCGACTGCCGTCAGGACGGCGCCAAGCTCGGCCTGCTGCCGGACGGCGAGCGCGCTGTGCGCTCCTCCTATGTGCTCGGCTCGACGATCGAAGGCATCGATCATGCCGACGCCATCCTCCTGATCGGCGCGAACCCGCGCATCGAGGCGCCGCTGGTCAATGCGCGCATCCGCAAGAACTGGCTTCAGCGCATGAACCTGAAGGTCGGCGTCATCGGCGAGCGCCGGGACCTGACCTATGACTACGAGCATCTCGGCGCGGGCCCCGAAAGCCTGACTGCGCTGGCTGACGGCAAGTCGGACTTCCTCGACGTGCTCAAGAATGCCGAGCGCCCGCTCATCATCGTCGGCACGGCGGCGCTGTCGCGCGCGGATGGCGGCGCGGTGATGTCTGCGGCGATGAAGCTCGCCGAAAGCGTCGGCGCCCTCGGCGGCGAGTGGAACGGCTTCGGCGTGCTGCAGACGGCGGCGGGCCGCACCGGCGCGCTCGATCTCGGATTCCTGCCGAAAGACGGCGGCCGCGACTTCGCCGGCATTCTCGACGGGGCAGCATCCGGCGATATCGAGGTGGTCTACAATCTCGGCGCGGATGAATGCGACGTCGCCAAGCTGCGCGACGCCTTCGTCATCTATCAGGGCAGCCATGGCGACAGGGGCGCGTCCGTCGCTGACGTGATCTTCCCCGCAGCCTCCTATGCCGAGCAGTCGGGCATCTACGTCAATCTCGACGGCCGGGTGCAGCAGACGGTCCGCGCCTATTTCCCCTTCGGCGAGGCACGCGAGGACTGGGCGATCCTGAGGGCCTTCTCGTCTCGGCTTGGCGAGCCGCTGCCCTATGACGATCTCTTCGCGCTGCGCCAGGCGATGATCGCGGATGCCGAGACATTCGCGCAGATCGACAGCTGTGAAATCGGTGCGGCGCCGCGCGCGGCCGACTTTGAAGGGGCGGGCGAGCTTTCCTCCGACGCATTCGGATCGGCCTTCGAGGACTATTACCTCACCAATCCGATCGCGCGGGCCTCCGAGATCCTGCGGGAATGCTCCGACACCTACGTGCCCAAGCCCGCGGCGGCGGCCGAATAGGGCGCTCCACACTCTTCCGGCCGGTTAACCTTTCCCCAACCGGTCGGACTTTCATCAAAGACCCGCGCCCGCCCCAACCGTCCATGAAACGGTTCGCGGCACGCTTCCCTCCGAACCAGACCCGGTTCGGCGAAAAGGGAGTGCGGCATGCGGCAAGTCTTCTCCTTGGACGAGGCCGATGGGCTCGGCGATCCGTTCGAGAGCGGGTTGGACGACCGCCTCGGCGGATTTGATTGCTGCGCCTGTTGCGGCCCGGACGGGCATGTCGAGCACGCGCTCACGGACGGCGGCAGCAGCGGCGGCTCGGACAGCTACGGCAAGCCGAGCTATTCGTGGGACGAGGCGGCGCGGGAAACCTCCCGCCATGACCGGAAATGGGGGGATGGCGACAGCTACAGCTCCGGCGGCATCGGCGTCACCTTCAGCCCGAGCGGCCTCGGCAGCGGCGGCACGGTCACTTACGGCTACCTCGGCGAGAACGATGTCGGCGCGGATGAGGGCGGCCGCTCCTTTAGGGCGTTCAATGCGCAGGAAATGGCGATGGTCGAGCGCGCCATCGGCATCATTTCCGATGTCGCCAATATCGAATTCGTCCGCGTCACCGGCGCAGGGAGCTCCTATCTCGCCGAGCCCGAGGATGCCGACCTGGATCTGCAAGCGGTCCTGAACTCCAATGGCGGCGTAGCCACCACCTGGTATAGCGGCGATACGATCCTGGAAGCCGTGGTCTCGATCGGAGAGCAGGATCTGGAGGATTTCGGCTCCTACGCCTTCCGCACGGCGCTGCATGAAATCGGGCACGCGATCGGCCTGTCCCATCCCAGCGAGTATGACGGCTCGGGCGCGAGCGATTACGCTTCGGACGCGGCCTATTTCGAGGACTCCGCCCAGTACACGGTGATGAGCTATTGGGACGAGACCAATACGGGCGCCGATTTCGGGCAGGGAACCTATTCGACCTCCGTCATGCTGCACGACATCGCGGCGCTGCAGCGCCTCTACGGCGCCAACGAGGCGACACGCTCGGACAACACTATCTACGGCTTCGGCTCGAACACGGATGATGCGGGCTGGTCGCTCGAGGACGCGCAGGACGTCTTCATCGGCGCGATCTGGGACGCCGGCGGCCACGACACGCTCGACCTGTCCGGCTATGACATGGATCAGGAGATCGATCTGCGCGAGGAGGCGTTCAGTTCGACCGGCGGGCGGGTCTTCAACCTGTCGATCGCGCGGGACGTGGTGATCGAGGATGCGGCTGGCGGCAGCGGTGACGACGTCATCACCGGGAACTATGCCGCGAACGTTCTCGAAGGCGGTGACGGTGACGACCTCATCGAGGGCGGCGAGGGAGACGACATTCTCTTCGGCGACGAAGGGAGCGACGTCCTTTTCGGCGGCGAGGGGAACGACATCCTGATGGGCGACGGCGGAGACGCGGGGATGGCCTGATCCCGGTGCAAGCGGAACCGTAAAGGCTTGTTAACGCTCGCTCCCTGTTCTCCTCACTCATTCGTGCCTTACATTTCTCATTTGCGGGAGAGATGAAGGTTCATGGGCAGGATCGACGAGCCGGCGGAAGCCAGTCTGGCCGGAAACGTGGCGGCCGAGGCGCGTATCCTGCGCCTCGAGCAGGCGGACGGGCCGCTTTCGGCGTCGCCGCTCGAAATCTATCGCAGCGCTCCGAACCCCTTCGGCAAGCCGAGCCTGACCTGGGACGAGGTCGCCGAGCAGGGCTCCCGCTGGAACGCGAAGTGGGACGATGACGACCCTTCCACCGGCCGCATGGTCGGCGCGGCATGGGATGCCAATGCGCTCGGCACCGGCGGCACGGTCACCTACGGCTATCTCGCCGACGCGGCGATCACGTCGAACACGGGCGGCGTGGACGATCCGAGCGAGCACCGTGCCCTGACAGGCGCGGAGATCGATCTGGTCGAATACGCGATCCAGCTGGTTTCGGATGTTGCCGACATCACCTTCGAGCGCGTCTATGGCGCGGGCGGCAGCGACTATGTCACGAGCGACACCGCCGCCGAAATCGATATCCTCGGTGAGCTCGGCACGAATGGCGGCTATGCCACGCCCGCCTGGTACGATGGCGAGATCTACGACTCCGTCGTCAATGTCGGGGTCAGCGGCCTGTCCCGCTATGGCAGCTACGCCTTTTCGACCGCGATCCACGAGATCGGCCATGCCGTCGGCCTCGCCCATCCGGCGGACTATGACGCCTCCGACGACGACCCGATCAGCTATGGCGGCGATGCGGTCTATTTCGAGGACAGCCGCCAGTATTCGGTGATGAGCTACTGGTCCGAGCGGGAGACCGGCGCCGATTTTTCCGGCCGCGAGGTTCTGAACCTCATGCTCTACGACATCGCCGCGCTGCACAGGCTCTATGGGCCGAACACGCAGACGCGCGCGGGCGACACGACCTATGGCTTCGGCTCGAACACCGGTGACCGCGGCTGGACCCTGGATGGCAGCGGCGACTACATGATCGGCGCGATCTGGGACGCCGGCGGCCGCGACGTGATAGACGCCTCGGGGTATTGGGACGATCAGGTCATCGACCTGCGCGAGGAAGGCTTCAGCTCGCTCGGCGGCATGGTGAACAACCTCTCGATCGCGCGCGGTGCGTCGATCGAGGATGCGATCGGCGGATCGGGCGACGATCTCCTGATCGGCACGGTGGCGGATCCCGATTTCGTCGATGCCAGCGATCTGATGCCCGATGGCGGGCTGCGGGCCGGTGCCGAAACCGGGCGGGACGGCAACAATCTGCTCGACGGCGGCGCAGGCTTCGACACCGTGTCCTATGCGGACGCGATTGGCAGCGTCCGGATCGACCTTTCAAGCGCTACGGGCGTCTTCGATCTCGGTCCGAACGGCGTCGATACGCTTCTGGGCATAGAGAATGTGATCGGCGGACGCTTCGACGATGTCCTGGCCGGGACAGAAGGGCGGAACCTGCTGGATGGCGGAGAGGGCGACGATACGCTCGCGGGCGGGGTCGGGGACACGCTCCTCGGCGGCGCAGGCAGCGATACCGTCGATCTGAGCGCGGTCGGAGCGGGTATCTCTGTCGATCTCATGCGCAGCGACGTCACCGTGCTGGGCGAGGCCGTCATGCGGGTCGAGGACGCCGAATCGGCGATCGGCACGTCGGGCGCCGATGAAATTCTCGCAACGGCCGGCGACAATCGGCTCCAAGGCGGCGGCGGCGCGGATACGCTGGTCGGGTTTGCGGGGAATGACGTCATCGAAGGCGGCGCGGGGGACGACGTTCTGATCGGCGATGCGGCCGAAGGCTATGAAGCGACCCAAATCGACTTCACCGGTACGGACAGCGCCGACACGCTGATCGGAAATGATGCCGCGAACACGCTGTGGGGCCGGGGCGGCGCCGACCTCCTGCGGGGCGGAGAGGGCGCCGACACGCTCTACGGCGAGGCCGGCGCCGACACCCTGGAGGGCGATGCGGGCGACGATGTCCTGGACGGAGGCGCCGGGGCGGACATCCTGCGCGGCGGCGCGGGCGACGACATCCTGACGACGAGCGACGGCGACAGCCTCTACGGCGGCGCGGGCGCGGACACGCTGACCGGATCGGGCACCGCCGACCTTCTCGATGGCGAAGCGGGGGACGATCTCGTCTTCGCCGAAGGCGGCGCGGACGATGTGCGCGGCGGGGACGGGGCGGACGAGCTCTGGGGCGGCGCGGGCGACGATACGCTCTTGGGCGGCCTCGGCTTCGACACGCTCTACGGCGAGGAGGGCGCGGACGAGCTCGACGGGGGGGACGGTGACGACATCGTCCATGGCGGCGCGGGCAACGATGTCATCTATGGCGGCGACAATGCCGAATGGGACGACCTGTTCGGCGAAGCCGGCGACGACCTGATCTTCGGCGAGGGCGGCACCGACTACGTCTCCGGCGGTGCGGGCAACGACCAGCTTTATGGCGGGGCCGGAGACGACTATCTCGCCGGCGGCGAAGGCGCCGATACGCTGGTCGGCGGCGCGGGCGCGGACATCGCCTATTACGCGGCATCCGAGGCCGGCGTGCAGATCGATCTCGACAGCGGCATCTACGGCAGCGGCGACGCCGAAGGCGATGCGCTCTACGAGATCGAGGATGTAATCGGCAGCGCGAGCGCGGGCGACAAGCTGACGGGCGACGCGGGCGACAATTATCTCGACGGGCATGGCGGCGACGACCTGATCAGAGGCGGGGACGGCGACGATACCGTGGTCGGCAGCCTCGGCAGCGATACCCTGATGGGCGGGAACGGCAACGACACGCTTGTCGGCGGTTTCCGCGGCGACGGCACCGGCACGGACCGGCTCACCGGGGGGCAGGGGCAGGACCGGTTCAGGATCTATGGCGACGAGGGTTTCGTGGTCGTCACAGATTTCGAGGATGGCATGGACAGCATCGGCCTGACCGATGTCGGCGTCACCGATTTCGCGGACATGGATGTCCGCGCCGGCACCTATGAAGGCATGGCGGGCGTTCTCATCGATTTCGGCGAGGCGGGCGACGACCTGTTCCTGCAGGGGGCCACACTCGCCCAGATCGGCGCCGAAGACTTTTCCTTCGCCTGATGCGCCGCGACGTCGCGCAAAGAGTGGCAATTGAGAGCCGCTTGTGCCTTTGCGCGCCGCCAAGGCTGCGCTAGAGGCGCGCCATGGACATCTTCCAAGGCCTCGTGGTCCGCGATTGGACCTCTCCGCTCGGCGGCACGCTGACGACGCTGCTGCAGATCCTGGCGCTCGCCGTCGTGCTGCTGGTCAGCCTCGCATTCCTTCTGCTGTTCGACCGCAAGGTCTGGGCCGCGGTGCAGATGCGCAAAGGGCCGAACGTGGTCGGCGCCTTCGGCATGCTTCAGTCCTTCGCCGACTTCTTCAAGTTCGTGCTGAAGGAGGTCATCATCCCCTCGGGCGCGGACAAGACGGTCTTCCTGATCGCGCCGCTCGTCACCTTCATCCTCGCCTTCGTCTCCTGGGCGGTCATCCCGGTGGGCGCGGGGCTGGTCGTCGCCAACATCAATGTCGGCATCCTCTATCTCTTCGCGATCTCCTCGCTCGGGGTCTACGGGATCATCATGGGCGGCTGGGCGTCCAACTCGAAATATCCCTTCCTCGGCTCCCTGCGCTCTGCGGCGCAGATGGTGAGCTACGAGGTCTCGTTGGGCTTCATCATCATCTCCGTCCTGCTGCTCGTCGGTTCGATGAACCTTTCGGACATCGTGAACTCGCAGAACCGCGGGCTCGGCATCCTGAACTGGCATTTCATCCCGCTCTTCCCGCTCTTCGTCATGTTCTTCATCTCGGCGCTGGCCGAGACGAACCGGGCGCCCTTCGACCTGCCCGAAGCCGAGTCGGAGCTCGTCGCCGGCTACCAGGTCGAATATTCCTCGACGCCCTATCTCCTCTTCATGATCGGCGAATACATGAACATCGTGCTGATGTGCGCGATGACGGCGATCCTGTTTCTGGGCGGCTGGCACTCGCCCTTCGGCGATTTTCTCGGTCTCGATGCACTCGGCCCGCTCTGGCTCGCGATCAAGATCGTCTTCATCTTCTTCCTCTTCGCGATGGTGAAGGCCATCGTGCCGCGCTACCGCTACGATCAGCTGATGCGCATCGGCTGGAAGATCTTCCTTCCGACCTCCGTCGCCTATCTGATGGCGGTCGCCGCGCTCATGCTGCTGTTCCCGGCCTTCGCGGACTGGTTCCACAGCTGGAGAATCGACTAATGTCTCGTGTTGCACAGGCCCTGAAGGGCGCGATGCTCACCGACTTCCTGTCGGCCTTCTGGCTCGCGCTGAAATATTATGTCCGCCCCAAGGCGACGGTGAACTATCCCTTCGAGCGGGGGCCGCAGAGCCCGCGCTTTCGGGGCGAGCACGCGCTGCGCCGCTATCCCAACGGCGAAGAGCGCTGCATCGCCTGCAAGCTCTGCGAGGCGGTCTGCCCCGCCCAGGCCATCACCATCGAGGCCGAGCCCCGCAAGGACGGCTCGCGCCGCACCACGCGCTACGACATCGACATGACGAAGTGCATCTATTGCGGCCTCTGCCAGGAAAGCTGCCCGGTGGACGCGATCGTCGAGGGCCCGAACCTCGAATTCTCGACCGAGACCCGCGAGGAGCTCTTCTACGACAAGGAGAAGCTGCTCTCGAACGGCGACCGTTGGGAACGCCTGATCGCGCGCAACCTGGAGCTCGACGCGCCTTACAGGTGAGGGTGCCGAGGTGACGGGCCGCAACGATCTGGAGGGTGAGCCGCCGGGTGACGGCCAAGTCGTTGCGATGGCCGTGGCCTTTGGTCCGTTCTTCGGAAGCTTGGTGGTAATACCCTTGGTTTGGGGAAGTTTGGCTGCCAACGGATCGCCGGCAACTGATGCGTCTTTGCAGGCATGGCTTTGGTTCCTGCTCAGCGGTCTTGCCGCTATTCTGTTGCTGATCCCTGTGACTTACCTGATAGGAACATTACCCGCTGCGGTTGGCGGGCTCACATTCGTCGTGCTGAGGCGTCACTGCGGTTCTACACCATGGACAGCGCTCGCTGCAGCAGTGCTTCCGGGTCTGGCTTCCGCAGCGCTGGTTCTAGCGTCGATGGACGGAACCTCTCTGCCGATTGGCGTTGCGGCGTTCGGAGTCTGTCTGTCGAGTGGGCTGATGACTTGGCTGTTCGGGGAGTGGCGGTGGAACGCTCATTCTACTCGTCGCCGTCCGGATTAGTGGACGCTACGGCTATAGCTAAAATCGACGATCCTGCACCCGTCAGGGCGCTCATCGCTATCGACCCCTCCGCCGAGGCGGTCCTCTACGACGCGGCCTTGCGCGCGGGCGCCAATGCCGTCCTGCACGAACTTGATGCGCTGGCGCTCGGTCGGCGGGGGCTCGGCACCGACACGCCGCGAATCGAGGTGCGGCTGCAATGCCATCCGGTCTTCGCCCGGCGCGACCACGCCTATCTCGCCATCATCTCGGCGGGGCATCCCGCCTATGAGGGAGACAAGCGCTTCAAATATGTCCTGCCGGACGGCAGCCGCTTCTGCACGATGGGGGCGGGGCCCAAGAACATGAACCCGGTCTTCGGAACGCTGGTTTCCGACCTCAATCGCGTCTGGGACGTGAACCAGCTCCTGCCCGACACCTATGACGCCATGATCCAGCATCCCGGCGTCCTGCGCGGGGAGATCACCGAGCGCGAGGCGGTCGAATACCTCTTCGCCGCCGACAGAGCCTATGCGGACGAGACCGATTACGACATGGTCCCGTTCAGCTGGTCGGGCGGCTACAACTCGAACTCCTATATCGCAGGCCTTCTCGCCGCCGCGGGATGGGAGGCGAAGAAGCCGCCGCGCGTTCCCGGCTGGACCAAGCCGCTTCCCGAAGAAGCCTTCGGAATCCGCCCCGACACCCCTTGATTCTTGCCGCTGGCTGGGCCAGTTACGCGCTTCCTCACGCGGGCGTCTCGGCGCTGCGGCAGAGGAACGGAGAGGTGCCGGAGTGGTCGAACGGGGCGGTCTCGAAAACCGTTGAGCCCGCAAGGGTTCCGAGGGTTCGAATCCCTCTCTCTCCGCCACGCAGTCCCGAACTTCCGCTCGGAACAGGCGCTCCCGCGCCAAGTCCCCTCGTGGTCCCGTCTTTTCCGCCTCTTTCCGTATCCGGCGCCGCCGTTTCCGGCCCGAGCAGGCCTCTTCGCGTGGCCCTTCCGGGCGAGGACACAGCAGCAAGAATGGGGGGGAACGGTTTCTGCTCGGAACAGGGATTTCGCGGCAAAACAGCATCTGTTCTTGGTGGGAACAGCGCTTGTTCCTGCATGGAACGGCAGTTAGGACCGGGGTGGGGCGGGCGCCTTCAGGTGTGATCGGCCGCGCCCGAACGTCTCTCGCTGCGCGGTCCGGCCGAGGAGAAGGTCGGCAGCCTCGTCCGCAAAATGGCCTATGACGGCCAGGACCTGATCGTCGAGTTTACGAGCGGCGGCGGTGTCGCCAAGCGCTACGTGCACGGCCCCGGCGCGGACGAGCCCTTGGTCTGGTACGAGGGCTCCACGCTAGCGAGCCGCCGCTTCCTCGTCGCCGACGAGCGCGGCTCGATCGTGCTGATCACCGGCGATGACGGCAAGAAGATCGCGCAGAACAGCTATGATGACTGGGGCGTGCCCACGGGCAGCCACAGCGGCCGCTTCGGCTATACCGGCCAGGCCAAGATCGGCGGCACCGAGCTGTGGCACTACAAGGCGCGGGCCTATTCCCCCGCCTCGGCCGCTTCCTGCAGTCCGAGCCGATCGGGTTCGGGGACGGGCTGAACGTCTATGCCTATGTACACGCCGATCCGGTGAACCTGACGGATCCGAGTGGGTTGAAGGCGTGGGACTGCAGCGAGCTGGGCGGAAAGATGAAGGTCTGCGGCGTAGAGGACAAGCGCAGCTGGACGAGGGTAGAGCTGATGCTGCTCCTTGAGCGGTTTGGGCAACAGGAACTGCAGAAGACATCACAGCTATCCATTGGCGACGGTTCCAATGCGCCTGAGGAGAATTCGTCCTCTACGGACGGGGCGACCGAGCCTGAATGCAATAGGACAGTTCTTCGTTTGGGTAATGTTATGAAGAGAGCAGGGTTCTACATCAACGGAGCGGGTTAACAACGATTGCAGGTGGGGTTGCTCTTGCGCCAACAGTCCCAGCATCTGCTGGAGCAACCTCGCCAGCGGTAGGCGTGACATTAGGAGCAGGTGGTATCATGACGCTCATCGGTTCTGGCGCCGACGTCATTGGGCGTGGAATGGTAGGTTATGCGACAGGCGGACGTGATGGCTTGTTCATCGCTGCCGCAGATTCAGTTGAGGACTATTTTACAGGTAAGGTTGTCAGTCGTCTTTCGCCACTTGGGTCAGCTTATCTTGCTCTCGCCGAAGACGGGAGAGCGATCTTCGACAGCCCCCCCACCGCGCGTCCAGTGCTCCAAATGATGTGGTTCAATCATGGTGTTGAGATTAACAATATGCGTATACGCAGTTTCGGTCCTGATGCTATTCATGAACACATTCAGTATTACAATATTGGGCCGTTTTGGAAATGATTATATGTTAGAGAAATCGATTATATTAGTAGCGGGGTCGTCCGTTTTTATGAGCTTCGTTTCTATGTTGAAGTATATAGAGAAAGAGAAGAAAAGGTACGGAAGCATATCTTTAAATCGTACGATACGAATCTACGTTTTTAGATCTGTGCCTTGCGCGGACTTGCTATCTATGGCTCCATTGTTGCTCGCGGGAATAATCGCAGCGGTCATGTATTAATGTGCGGTCTAGGTAGAATCCCAAATTATACAAACTCGAAAGTCTATAGGAGAACCTGCCGTCTGTAAAAAGTTGTCTTGCTAGGTTGCCACCTGATCTGGGAATATTTCGATTGTAAGCAGGCCACAGTCGTGAAGAAGCTCTCTCACTGCGTGCTTGCTGCACTTGTTACGATTATCGCCGCCGCGGCGCAGGACTTCGCCGTGACGCCGGCGCCCGAATGGGTGCTGCCGCCGGAGAAGGCTGGCGATTTTCCGCCGAGCGGCCACCGAGACCTACACGACATCGCGCCTGCGCGTCGGCGACACGCTGCGCATCGCCTATACGGTGTCCGACCGGGACCCGCTGATCGGCGCGATCCCAAGCGACTTCGTCGTGCGACCGCAAATGCCGGGCGGCGCCGGGCGCCTGCGCCCCGCAGCCTGGTCCGGGCTGCCATGGGGAACACGGAAGATGCGCGCGCCGATCTGAAGGCCGCTTGGAGGGCGTCTCTGCTGATCGAAGAGAAGTTCGCAGGTTATGGTCTCGCCGCGGAGCTGGAATAAGCCGGACCATCATTCGGCGCTTATAACACTTCCAATGCGCAACGGTGAGTATCGGGCCCGGCCCCTCATCCAGGGTCCGGGCCTCAGATCCGGCAGCTCGTCAGTCGGCTGATCTGCCCGGTGCGACATACGCGTCCTCGATGCCCGACCGCACCTCGAACGTGGCGCCGATATCGAGATATGCCGGGTCGTCCTCGGTGTATCGGGGCCACTGGGCGATGCCCTCGACGCTCGGGTCGCCCGTCTTGGCGAAGGCCGCCCAGAGGCTCGCCATCCGGTCCGCGACGCGCAGGTCCTCCTGGTCGTGCTCCGGCACGCTGGTCGAGCAGTTCCCGCCCTGCGCGAGGTAGAGCGTGGTCGGCGACTGCAGCCCGAGCGGGATCGAGCCGAACATGTAGCTCAGCTCCAGGCCGTGGAAGGCGACGCATCCCTCCTCTTCGCGCCAGCCCTTCGGCAGCTGGCTGAAGTTGTACACATAGGTCGGCGCGCCCGAAGCGCTGTGCAGCTCGGCCAGCATGGGCACGGAGGTCTGCAGCATGCTCTCGCCCTCATTGGCCCCCACGATCAGCGGCACCTGGTGCTGGCGGCCCTGCTCGAAGAGGGCCGTCACCGCGGCCGGAACGACCTCGCCATCGACCACGACTCTCGGCTCGAAGTCCGTCTCCGCGCTCGCGCTCAGGACCGCATCCCAGCTTGCCTCCCGCAGGGCGCTCGCGACGTCCTCGCCGGGGTCGATGCCGAGCGCGGTCACGAGCGCCTCGCCCGCGCTTTCCGCCTCGTCCAAGGGGGTGATGCTCGCCTCGGTCACGAGGCGGGAGCCGCTCTGGACGATGGCCTTGTCGAACAAGACGTCAGCACGCGGCGTCGCGAGCTGTGAGACCGTCTTCGTTCCGCCCCCGGACTCCCCGAAGATCGTCACGTTGTCGGGGTCCCCGCCGAAGGCGATGATGTTGTCTTCCACCCATTTCAGGGACGCGGCGAGGTCGAGCGTGCCATAATTGCCCGAACCGCCGCCTTCCTCGGAGAGGGCCGGGTGCGCCAGGTAGCCGAACGGGCCAAGGCGGCTGTTGACCGTCACGAGGACGACGCCCTTCGTGGCGAGCATGGGGTGGGTGTAGGTCGGGGAGTTCCCCGTGCCGACCCTCAGGCCGCCGCCGTGGAAGAACACCATGACCGGGCGCTTCTCGTCGCTCCGCTCAGCGGCGGTGACGACGTTGAGGTAGAGGCAGTCCTCGCTCATCCTGCCGAGCGCCGGGATGCTGCTCTCGGATTGAACGCACCGGTCCGGCCACTCGGTCGCGTCGCGCACGCCCTCCCAGCTCTCGGGCGCCTCGGGCGCCTTGAAGCGCCGCTCGCCGACCGGCGGCGCAGCGTACGGGATGCCGCGATAGGTGAGGGCGGTCAGGCCGTTCGTCGTAACGGCCTCGCCTCGGACCGCGCCGAGCGGGGTTCGAACGACCTCCGCCACCGCGCTGGAACTTTCCTCGGCACTCTGACCGAGTGCGGGCAGCGGGGCGGTCAGGATCGCCCCCGACATGGCGAGGGCAGCCTTCAAGACGTTCCGTTTCATGAGCGTTTCTCCGCGGGCTCGGTTGTTGGTTGGTGAGCCTCGGCCCGACCGTATCGCGGCAGCGCCTATAAATAAACCGGATTGACTGCATGTAAATTGCAGGTCACGCTCCCGAGGCGGGGCGCGCTCACTTCGCGTCGCCCGTTCAACGAGAGAGCACGGGACCTCGAAGTCCCGGCGGAGGAAACATGGGCTTCAAGATCACGCTTCTCGCGTGCGCGTCGACATGCGTGCTCGCCTCGGTGCCGGCGCTGGCGCAGCAGGACGGGCTTCCCGATGCCGTGCCGCAGGACGAGGACGGCGCGCGCAGCGAGGTCGGGGACGAGATCGTTGTCACAGGCTCGCGCATCCGTCGCCAGGACTACGTCTCCGAGAGTCCGATCGTCACCGTCGAGGACACCTTCCTGGAGTCGACCGGGGCCGCGACCGTCGACGAGACGCTCAACCAGCTGCCCCAGTTCACCGCCTCGGCGACGGGCCAGACGTCCAGCGCCGCGGGCGGCGGGCGAGCGACGGTCAACCTGCGCGGCCTGGGCATCGAGCGGACGCTCGTCCTGATCGACGGACGCCGCTACCAGCCCTCGGACCCGCTCGGCGCGGTCGACCTGAACACGATCGCGCCCAGCCTGATCGAGACCGTCGAGGTGATCACCGGCGGCGCGTCGGCCGTCTACGGATCGGACGCGATCGCGGGCGTGGTCAACTTCATCCTTCAGGACGACTTCGAGGGCGTGGAACTCGACGTCCAGTACGGGGAGACCGACGAGAACGACGCGGAGAGCGTGTCCGTCGCGTTCACCGCGGGCGGCGAGTTCGGCGGCGGCCGCGGCAACGGCGTCGTCTCCCTGTCCTACTTCGACCGACAGGAGGCGTTCCGGTCGAACCGGGACTTCTTCGACGCGTATACCGGGACCTGCTGCCCGAATTCGGGCCTCTACATCCCCGAGGGCATCAACCTGCCGTCGAACGCCGTGCTGAACGAAGTGTTCACCGCCTACGGCTTCCCCGGCCAGGTCAACTTCGTCCAGCCGCTGGGCGCCAACCCGGACGGGACCCTGTTCTCCTTCCGCGTGCCCGAGACCCTGTCGCCGGAGGCGATCGCCTCGGGGCTCCGGCCTGTCGCCGGCCCGACGGTCCGCTTCTTCGGTCCCGACGGCGACCGCAGCTACCTGCAACAGCCGCTAGAGCGGTATACGGCCTTCGGCGACGTCTCCTACGACCTGACCGACGCTGTCCGGGCCCATGCCCGCTTCAACTTCGCGACTTACGAGGCGGCGCAGTTTCAGCCCTTCGGCGAGCTGCAGGCGACAACCATCCCCTCGCGCGTGAACCCGGACAACGCCCTCCTGCCCGAGGACTTCCGTACGGTGCTCGATTCGCGGCGCCTGCCCGACGCGCCCTTCGTCTACTATTTCACGGCCGGGCGGATCGCGCCGAGGGAGGACAGCCAGCGCTACAACGTCTCCCAGTTCGAGATCGGCCTCGACGGCGACGACTTCTTCAGGGACTGGACGTGGTCGATCTACGGCACGGTCGGACGGACCGAGGGCACGTTGGCGACGGACGGGCAGGTCAGCCGCAGCGCCTTCGACAGCCTGATCCTGGCCGATGACGGGGGACAGAGCCTCTGCCCGGGCGGCTTCGCCCCGTTCGGCTTCGATCCGGTCTCGGACGGTTGCCGGGACTACCTCGTCCGCCGCACCGATGACGAGAGCACGCTGGAGCAGAAGGTCGTCGAGGCCGTCGTGCAGGGCGGGCTCCTCGACCTGCCCGCCGGCGAGGTCCGCTTCGCGGCCGGCGCGTCGTACCGCTCGAACGAGTACGACTTCGAGCCCGACAGCCAGATCACCTTCCAGGAGGTTCTCGGAACGGGGGTCGTCGAGTCCTCGGGCGGCTTCACGGATGTCAAGGAGGTCTTCGCGGAGGCCCTCGTCCCCGTCATCGGCGACCTGCCCTTCGTCGAGGAGCTGAACCTCAACCTGGCCTACCGCCTGTCGGACTACGACTCGGTCGGCAGTGTGTCGGCCTACAAGGCGTCCGGCGACTGGGCGGTCGCGCCCTCGCTGCGCGTACGCGGCGGCTATCAACGCGCGGTGCGCGCGCCGAGCGTGGGCGAGTTGTTCAGCGCCCGTACCGCCCGAACCGCGGGGATCGGGCGCCGGCAGGACGGAGCAGGGGACCCGTGCGACACCGGCAGCGCCCTGCGGACCGGCGCGAACGCCGCGCAGGTGCGGGATCTCTGCCTCGCGACGGGCGTGCCCTCCCCGCTGATCGACGACCTGACCTTCAACGGCAGCGCCGTCCTGGCATACGAGGTCGGCAACCCCGACCTGGAGGAGGAGACGGCGGACACGTTCACGGCCGGCCTCGTCTGGCAGAGCGGCTTTGAGAACCCCATCCTCAGCGACCTTTCCGTGTCGCTCGACTACTACGATATCTCCCTCGAGGGGGCGATCGGGCAGGTGACCGCCGACGTCTCCCTCCTGCGCTGCTTCAACGGGGATGGCGGGTCGAACCCGAGCTTCGATCCGAGCAACTTCTTCTGCCAGCAGATCAACCGGGACCCTTCCGGCCAGCTGTCCTTCGTCGACGAGCCGGCCTTGAACCTCGGCGCCTACGAGACCTCGGGCATCGACCTTCAGACCGACTGGCGGCTCGACCTCGCCGACTTCGTGGAGGGCGATCCGGGACGCGTGGCGATCAACTCGATCGTAAGCTACACGGACAAGTACGAGATCCAGACCATCGAGGGGGCGCCGTTCCTCGACTATGCCGGGACCATCGGCAACGGGCAGATCGACCCCTTCGCGGTCTCCCACCCGAACTGGCGCGCGGTCACCTCCCTGTCCTACAGCAAAGGACCGGCGGTCGGGGTGCTCCGGTGGCGCTATGTCGGGGACATGGACAACGCGAACAATGTGGGGAACCCTGACGGCACCGCCCCCGGCGTTCCGGGGACGAGCTACCTCGACCTCACCGGCCGGTGGGACGTCCGCCCGGGATCGCAGCTGCGCGCCGGCGTCATCAACCTGACCGATCAGGCGCCGCGCGACTACACCGGCGACGCCGGGACGGACCCCGGGACCTACGACCTCCTGCAGCGGCGCTTCTATGTCGGCTTCACGCAGCGGTTCTGACGCCGGGCGCCGCCTCGCTGGCCTTCCATGGCGCGGCGGCGACCTTTCCATAGAGAACGAGGCACGAGTGATGAGATCTTTACCCAGAACGTTCCTGGCGCTCCTGATCGGTGCGGCGGCTCCTGCGGCCCTGGCACAGGAAGGCCCGATCGCCACCACCGAGTACGGCGAGGTCCGCGGCACGACCCAGCGGGAGGTCCTCGTCTTCAAGGGCATTCCCTACGGCGCGGACACCACAGGCCGGCGCTTCCGGCCGGCCGAGGAGCCGGAGGCCTGGGACGAGGTCCGCGAGGCCACGTCCTATCCCGACAGCGCGCCGCAGCTCGGCTTCTCGAACCCGCTCTTCGCCTCCTGGGTGCCGGACCCCGAACCGGGCGTGAGCGAGGACATGCTCGGGCTGAACGTGTGGACGCCCGCGCTGGACGACCACCGGCGTCCCGTCATGGTCTGGCTGCATGGCGGCGGCTTCACGGCCGGGTCGGGCTCGAGCCGCGTCTTCGAAGGCACGAACCTCGCGCGGCGGGGCGATGTGGTCGTCGTCACCCTCAATCACCGCCTGAACGCGCTCGGCTACCTCTACCTGGCCGAACTCGATGAGCGGTTCGCCGACAGCGGCAATGTCGGCAATCTCGACATGGTGATGGCGCTCGAATGGGTGCGGGACAACATCGCGAGCTTCGGCGGCGACCCAGACCGGGTCCTGATCTTCGGAGAGTCCGGCGGTGGCCGGAAGGTCAGTTCACTGCTTGCCATGCCCGCTGCAGAGGGCTTGATCGACCGCGCCGTGGTCCAGTCGGGATCGATGCTCCGCGCGAACACGGCCGAGGACGCGACCCGGAACGCGCGCCGCTTGCTGGACGAGCTCGACCTCGCCGAGGACGAGCTCGACAGGCTCCTCGACTTGCCAGCGCAGCAGGTCGTGGAGGCCGCGATGCGCATTGCGGAGGAGGGCGTGTACTGGGGCCCGGTCGTCGACGGCGGCGCCCTGACCGAGCACCCCTTCGACGAGGGGGTGGCGGCCAGCGCGCTCGACGTGCCCATGCTCATCGGCACGAACGACGACGAACTCTCGCTCTTCTTCCTCGCAGACCCCACCGTGTTCGGCATCGGCTTCGACGAGGTCGCCGGCCGCCTCGATGGCTACGTCCCGGAGGGCGAGCGCGACCGAGTCGTCGCGGCGTACAGGGAGCTCTTCCCCGACCAGGACCCGACCGAGCTTCTGTTCACCATCACGACCGACCGGCGCTACTCCGAGAACGCCGTCATACAGGCCCGCCTGAAGGCCGAGGCGGGCGGCGCGCGCGCCTGGCTCTACCGCTTCGACTGGGAGACGCCGGTCATGGAGGGCCGGCTCGGCGCGCCGCACGCCCTCGAGATCCCCTTCGCCTTCGACACCGTGGAGGCGAGCGAGTCCATGCTGGGCGATCCGAGCGCCGCCCAGCCGCTGGCCGACAAGGTTTCGGAAGCCTGGATCGCCTTCGCGCGGCACGGGGATCCGAATGCGCGCGGCTTGCCCTACTGGCCCCCCTACGACACTCAGACCCGACCGGTCATGCACCTCGACGACGAGCCCTATGTCGAGCGAGGCTATTTCGAGCGGGAGGAGGCGATCGTGGGCGGCCTGCCGAACCAACGCATGATGGCGCGCTAGACGGCGCAGCGGCGTCCGCGTACTCGTGGACGCCGATCCGGCGGGCCCCGCTCGCGTCGCGCGCGACGCTTCGAGCCATTGATCGGACCGGCCGCTTGGGGAATGATCCGCCAATCCTTAGCATTCGAGAACGAACGTGCCGCAGCAAGCTACGCAAACCGCCGGCGAGTGCCGCGTCCGCCGCAGCAACGCGGACCGGACCCGGGAGACGCGCGGCAAACTCGTCGACGCGGCGATCGCCCTGATCGACACCAAGGGCTACGGCGCCGCGACGACGACCAACGTGGCCGAGAAAGCGGGCGTCAGCCGAGGAGCGTTCCTCCACCACTTCCCCACCAAGGTCGACCTGATGATCGCCGTGGCCGAGTTCGCCGTCGATCGACACATGCGAAGCACACGCCGTGACCTGGCTGCGATCCCGCTGGGGATCGAACGCTTCATGGCCCTGACCGACGCGACCTGGCGGTCGCTCTGCACGCCGCCCTTGGTCGCGTTCTTCGAACTCCTCGTCGCCTCGCGAAGCGACGACGAGCTGAGGGAACGCTTTCTCCGCGTATTCGAGGATTTGGAACGCCGACAGCTCGAGGGCGTGTGGGAGCTGGCATCGGCATGCGGCTTCTCCGACCGGCAGGCGGTGGACACGATGTGCCGCCTGCACCTCGCCGCGATGCGCAGTCTGGTGGTCGAGCGTCGCCTAGGGCGCGACGTCGCGGAGGTCGATGACTGCGTAAAGCACCTGCGGGCCTACAAGGTAGCGTTCGTTGCGGAGCAGACCGGACGCAGCGCCGTCTAGCCTTCAGGGCACGACGGCGGGGAGCGGACAGGACGCGGTCGAGCGCCGGTTGGTCGCGGTGTTCAGGACCAGCCAGTGAACGGGTTGGGAGGCAACTTTCCGTACCGTCAGCAGCGGAGCGGCGCTCGACCGTCGGCCACCCATCTGTGTCCGCTCCTGCGCCTGCGCAGCTACAGTGACCGGCCCCCCCCGCTGCCGGCGATGCGGCGACCGTTCAGGCAAGAAGGCGGCATGGCCTTCAAGCCCGATCCGGTCCGCTGTCGGCAAAGAGGGTCCTTTGCAGTCCCGGCGATGGGCGAAACCGCGTCAGCGCTCGCTTCTCATCGCCGCCATGCAGGCCTCGTGATCCGCAGCTTCGAGGGCGCACATCACCGTAATGCGATAGGTCCCGTCACGACCGCGTTCGAGGCGGAAATGGACCTCGTCGCCCTGTTCCAGCCCGTCGAGCGCGACGCCGCGCACCGCCTCGAAGCTCATCGTCATCGCATCCATCCCCGCCGAGGGTATGGCATCATGCGCGATGCGGATGCGGCTCGGCCCCTCGACCGCGACCACGCTGCCCCGGACGATGCCTGTCCCGGCGGCGGTCATACCGGCGTGCTCCATGCCGTCCTGCATCTCCATGGTTCGGGCGGTCTCGGTGTCGACGGCGCCTGTCTCGGCGGCCTCGTCGGCGCAGGCTGCGAGGAGCAGCAAGGATGCGGTCGCGGCTAGGATCTTTTTCATGAGAGTTCTCCTTCGGGGGCAGAGGGAATGCGGCGGTGTCCGGACATTCGTCCGTCGCGGCGGGAAAGGACGCGGAGGGTCCAGACGTCGACGACAACCGGAATGACGATCAGTGTCAGGAGGGTCGTCGTCACCATGCCGCCGAGCATGGGCAGGGCGATCCGGCGCATGACGTCGGCGCCAAGGCCGTCGGTGAGGAAGATCGGGGCGAGCCCGGCGAGAATGGTCGTCACGGTCATCAGCTTGGGCCGCACGCGGGCAACGGCACCCGCAACGACCGCACGGGTCAGCGCGGCTTCGTCTTCGGGGCGCGCTTCGCGCAGCTGCTGGTCGATGTAGAGAAGCATGACGACAGCCGTCTCGACCGCGATGCCGCCGAGCGCGATGAAGCCGACCGCGACGGCGACCGAAAGCTCGTATCCTGCGAGGTAGACCGCCCAGAGCCCGCCGATCAGCCCGAAGGGCAGGGACAGAAGCACGATCAGCGTCCGGTCGAGCCGCCCGAAATGCAGCATCAGGAGAAGGAAGACGAGCCCCACCGCAGCGGGGATCGCGATGGCGAGCCGGGCTCGGGCTTCCTCGAGTTCCTCGTACTGTCCGGACCATTCGAGAGCGACGCCGGGCGGCAGGTCGACCGCCGCCGCGACCGTCTCGCGCGCCTCCTCCACGTAGCTGCCGAGGTCGCGGTCAGCGATGTCCACGAAGACCCAGCCGGTCAGCCTCGCGTTCTCGGAGCGGATCATGGGCGGGCCGTCGGCATAGGCGACGCTCGCCACCTCGCCGAGCGGGAAATGCGCTCCGCCAGGACCCGGGACGAGCACGCGCTCGATCGCCTCGGGCGTGTCGCGGAAGGGGCGGTCGTAGCGCAGGACGATGCCGTAGCGCTCGCGCCCCTCGACGGCTTCGGCCAAGACACTGCCGCCGAGTGCGGTCTGCACCACCATCTGGAACGTGCCCATGTCGATGCCGCGGCGGGCGAGCTCGCTTCGGTCGGGCTCGACCTCGATGTAGCGGCCGCCGAGCACGCGGTCGGCGAAGGCGGATCGGGTGCCGGGTACCTCCGCGACGGCGCTTTCCACGGCTCTCGCCACCTCGCTGATCGTCCCGAGGTCGTCGCCCGTCACCTTGATGCCGACCGGGGTACGCACGCCGGTCGAAACCATGTCCATGCGGATCTTGATGGGGTATCCGAAGGAGTTGACGAGGCCGGGCATCCGCGTCGCCGCGTCGAGCTGCCGGGTGATGTCTTCCGCCGTCACGCCCTCGCGCCATTCCGATCTCGGCCGCAGCTCGACCCAGGTCTCTATCATCGTCAGCGGGGCCGGATCGGTCGCCGTGTCCGCTCGGCCTGCCTTGCCGAACACGTTGGCCACCTCGGGCACGGTGAGCATGGCCCTGTTGGTCTGCTGAAGGATCTGCCGAACCTTGGTCTGGCTGACCGAGGGGAGGGTGGTCGGCATGTAGAGAAGCTCGCCTTCGTAAAGCGGCGGCATGAACTCCGAGCCGAGCTTCGCCGCCGGCCACAACGCGGTGAGCGTCAGCAGGGCGGTCAGGGCGAGGGTGGCGCGCCGGCGCCTGAGCGCCAGCGCCAGGACCGGGTTGTAGGCACGAATGAACAGGCGGGCGACCGGGTTCTCCTCTTCCCGCCGCACCCGTCCCTTGAGGAACAGGACCATCAGCACGGGGACGAGCGTGACCGACAGCGCCGCGGCAAAGGCCATGGCGTAGGTCTTGGTGAAGGCGAGCGGGCTGAAGAGGCGGAAGCTCTGCCCCGTCAGCGCGAAGACCGGCAGGAAGCTGACCACGATCACGAGGAGCGAGAAGAAGATGCCGGGGCCGACCTCCCTGGCGGCGTCCACGACGATGCGGCGGCGCTCCGCCTCGCTCACCCGTCCGGCCTCTGACAGCCTGCGTGCCGCGTTCTCGACCATGACGATGGAAGCATCGACCATTGCGCCGATGGCAATGGCGATGCCGCCAAGGCTCATGATGTTGGCTGTCACGCCCTGCGCGTTCATCACGACGAAGGCGGCGAGGACGCCGAGCGGCAGGGTGACGAGCGCGACCATCGCAGCCCGCGCGTGGAGCAGGAAGACGAACGTGACGAGGGCGACCGCAATGCCCTCCTCGATCAGCTTGTGCTCGAGATAGCTGACGGCGCCCTCGATCAGCGGGCCGCGGTCATAGACGGAGACGACCTCGACACCTTCGGGCAGGCCGGGCGCGAGCTCGGCAAGACGCGCTTTCACCGCCTGGGTGACCGCCAGCGCGTTCTCGCCGTCGCGCATCACGACGATACCCGCGACGACCTCGCCTTGCCCGTTGAGGTCGACGACGCCGCGGCGCAGCGCGGGACCCTCCACGATCCGGCCGAGGTCGGACAGGGTGACCGGCGTGCCGTCGCGGGCGTTCACGACGACCTCCTCGAGGTCCGCGCGCTCGTCGACATAGCCCGAGGCGCGCACGACATATTCGGTTTCGGACTGCTCGATCGTCCGCCCGCCGACCTCGCCCGAGGATGAACGGATGGCCGCGGCGACCCGCGTCAGCGGCACGTCGAAGGCGCGAAGCCGGTTGGGATCGACCAGCACCTGGTATTCGCGCTCATAGCCGCCGACCGAGGCGATCTCCGCGACGCCGTCGAGGGCGGTCAGTTCGAGCTTGAGGTAGTAGTCCTGGATCGTGCGCAGATCGGCGAGGCTGCGTTGCCCGGTCGTGTCGACGAGCGCGTACTGATAGATCCAGCCGACCCCCGTGGCGTCCGGCCCCATCTGCACCTGCGCCGCCTCGGGCAGGTCCGCCCGCACCCGTGCGAGCGCGTTCGCGACCCGGTCGCGGGCCCAGTAGAGGTCGGTCCCGTCCTCGAAAACCACGGTGACGAAGCTCGTGCCGAACATGGAGGAAGCGCGCACATCCTCCGTGCGCGGCAGGCCGAGCAGAGCCGAGGAGAGGGGATAGGTGACGAGGTCCTCGACCACTTGCGGGGACTGGCCGGGAAACTCCGTCCGCACGATGACCTGGGTGTCGGTCAGGTCCGGGATCGCGTCGAGCGGCGTGCGCAGGACCGCCATCGTCCCCGCCACGGCGAGGGCGAGGCTGAGGGCGAGGACGATCAGGCGGTTTTCGACCGACCATTCGATGACGCGCGCGACCCAGGAGCGCGAGGGGTCGTTCCCGGCGAGCTCGGCCATCAATGCGCGTGCTCCGCTGGGGCGTCCCGCTCGAGGGGCGCGGCACGGGGCCGGACGGGATCGTGCGCTTCCGGCATCGCCATCGGGTCCGGCCAGGGCAGGCGGGCGAAGGGCGCGTCGCCATAAGGACTGGCCGGCTCCCCGCCTTCCTGAAGCCACAGGCGTCCGTCCTCGGTGCGATAGAGGTCGAGACCGGCCGCCTCGTAGCGGGCCGGGGCGCCTTCCAGCATCCAAGGCTCCAGCGCGGCCATCAGGGCGGCGAGCGCGGCCCGCACCGCCGCCTCGCTCTTTGCCGCCTGCGCCGCGCGCAGCGCGTCCTGCGCACCTGCGACCACGGCTTCGAGGCGCGTCCCGGCATAGCGTGCCTGCAGCGTCTCTCCGACCTCGATCGTCGTCTGGAGAAAGCTCGGCTGCGGCTCGTATCCCTGGATCAAGGCCTCATGCAGGTAGAGCGCGGCGTCGGGCAGATGCGTGATCGCGGCGAGCGCGTTCTGGTCCAGCGGCAGCTCGGAGAGCGGGGTGTCCGGGCCGGCGACGACGGCGGCCGGGGGCGCATAATCGGCGAGGCCCTCCGTCAGGCTCGCTTCGGAATCGAGCAGGAACTGGCCAGAGACGACCACCTCTTCTCCCGCCGACAGCCCGGCCGTAACCTCGGTCAGGCCGAGCGCGCTGACCCCGGTGCGGACGCCGCGCGGCGCGAAGCGTCCCTCGCCGAGCGCGAGGACGACATGGGCGCCGTGCCCGTCCCGCAGGATCGCTTCGGTCGGCACGGCGAGGCGGGGCGCTGCGTTCACGCTCAGCGCCACATCGGCATAGGCGCCTGGCACGAGGCGGCCATCGGCGTTGTCGAGAACCAGGCGCGCCTCGCCCGTCCGCGTGACGGCATCGACCGAAGGATGCACGTAGTCGACGACCGTCTCGATCGGCCCGGTCAGTTCGGTCACAGTCACGATGGCCGGAGTGCCCGCCTCGACGAAAGGCAAATCGCGCGGCTCGATCGCAGCGGAGACCCATATGGTGGACAGGTCCTGCAGCACCATGATCGGGTCGCCGGGCCGCAGATAGGCGCCTTCGCGGACGGAAAGCTCGGCGACGATGCCGTCCGCCTCGGCGAAGACGGGCACGCCCTCGCTGCTGCTCTGGGCCTGGGTGGCGATCGCCTGGTCCTGTACCCCGAGCGAGCGCAATCGCGCTCTGGCCGACTCGCGCCGAGCGCCCCCCGCGGCGCGATAATCCGCCAGCGCTGCGGTGATGTCCGGACTGTAGAGGCGATAGAGGAGCTGGCCTTCCTCGACCGAATCGCCCTCGGCGGCGACGGCGAGGTCTTCGATCCAGCCCGTGACGCGCGAGGCGACCACGGCCTCCGTCCGCTCATTCGTGGTGACCGTACCATATGCGCGAACGATCCGGCCGAAGTCCGACACCGCCGCGGGCGCCGTGACGACGCCCATGGTCTGGATCACCTCCGGGCTGACGGAGACGGCGCCTTCAGCCGAATCCGCCTCGACCGCCACCAGATCCATGCCGCAGATCGGACAGGTCCCGAACTCGTCCGCAACGTAATGGGGGTGCATGGGACAGGTCCAGCGCTCGGCCTCCTGGGCGACCGCCGCACCGAGCGAGAAGAGGGCGGCAAGGACGATCAGGACCGCTCTCATCGTCCCGCCCCCTCTTCGATCAGAAGGCTGTTGGCCTGCGCTGCGGCCATCGTGCTGCGGGCTCTGGCCTGGGCGAGCTGCGCCTGGAGGCCGAGCCGCGCGATCTCTCCGTCCAGCACCGCGGCGTAATCGCCCAAGCCGGCTTCGTAATTCCGCCGCGTCGCTGCGATCCGCTCTTCGAGCGCCGTGATCCGCCGGCGGAGCGCTTCTCCTGCCTCGCCCGCGGCGCGGGCTTCGGCGGCGAGCGCTTCGTAGCGGGCGCGGGCAGTCCGTGCCGCAGCCTGCAGCCGGGCTTCCGCCGCGGCCTTTTCCGCGCGCGCTGCGCGAAGGCGCGGCGCCTGGGATCGCCCGGCATAGAGGGGAACGGTGAAGGTCACCTGCGCAGAGACCCAGTCATCGCCCGGGAAGGGCACGGTCGCGCCCGCTGCGGATGCCTCCCGCTGCTGATAGGTCAGACCGATGCCCCAGTCCGGCCGATAGGCGCCGCGGGCGAGATCGACGCCTGCTTCGGCCCGCTCGATGCCGCGTGCTGCGAGTGCGACGTCATAGAAGGCGCGTGCCGCGCCCGACCAGGCCGCGACCTCGACGTCAGGCGCCGGGATGCCTTCGGGAACCGGGCCGACGAGCTCGGAAAGCTGCGCCTCCACCCGGGCTCGCTCGCCTGCCAGGCCCGCGATGGCCTCGGCAAGGCCTGCCCGCTCGGCGTCCACCTCGCCCAGGCGGAAGGCGACGGCGCGGCCGCCGGCAAGCTCCGCCTCGACCGTTTCGGCGAGTTCGGCATAGGCCTCGTCCTGGCGTTCGAGGGCGGAGGCGCGTTCGGTGATCGCCTCCCGCTCGGCGAGCAGGCCGATCAGCTGCGCCCGAAGGCGGATGCGCTCTGCCGATAGTCGCACTTCGGTCGTCGACGCCTCCGCGAACCCCTGCGCCGTGCGGGCCCTTCGTGTCAGACCGTTCGGGAGCGATTGCCGCGCGCCGAGCGACTTATGCGTGGGCAGGAAGCGGTCGAAGCCCGGATCGCCGAGCGGCAGGTTGTTCACCCCGGCGCTGAGGACGGGATCGGGCAGGGCGCCCGCCGCGCGGGCGCGCTCCCGCTGCGCTGCCGCTTCGAGCCTGATGGCCACGAGGGTGGGATGGTCGTCAAGCCGGGCTTCGAGTTCAGCGAAGGGCTGAGCGCTGGCAAGCGAGGCCGCACTGGCGCCGATGGCGAGAGCGGACAGGAAGATCCGGCGAGGGGACAAGAGCATGGTTCGGTCCTACTGAGCGAGCGGAAACCCGCACGCGCGAGGGCGCGCGGGGCGGGAGCGTCGCGTCAGCTAGACCGTGATTTTCGTGTAGAGCCGGACGGGGCTCGCCTTCGGCGGCGCCGTCGCGGGTGGACGCGCGAAGCGTCCTACCGCGAGAACCAACGGCTCTGGCGCGCTGGCAAGCAGCATCGCCGGCGCAGCCGCCGCGCCGATCTCCACCTTCTTCGGCGAAGACACGAGTGTGCGCTCGCCAGGATCGCAGTCGCCGCAGCCATCGCAATCCAGATGGGAATGCTCATCCGTCGTGTCCGTGGCAGGGCCATGCGCACAGTCATGGGCGGCTGGCGAGGGCGGCGGCACGTCAGCCGCCTGCGCGCCGCAGCATGCAAGCAGCGGTGTCGCGATGAAGGCGATCATCATGATCGCGAAGAGAACCGAACGCATCGTCACCCGCCGGTCTTAGCAAGGAGGAGGAAAGAAACAATGTCGGTCAGGCGGCGGAGCAGGAATGGCGCGAGCGCCACGCTCCTGATCGCCTGTGGAATCGCTACCATTCTTCGAGCACGACTGCTCCTTCATACGTCGCTTCGCGTGCCGACCCGGCCTGCCCGCGCGGAAAGCGGGAGAGGCGCTTTGGTTCGGAATGCTCTGGAAACGAATTCACCGTCCCGACCGCGCCGCAGCGCCCGGCCCGCCTGCTATGCGGTAGATGACATCCGGATCAGCGCAG
>JACLAD010009744.1_pt1 | contig 47068 bp, 43 predicted proteins | sample 8027901 | NCBI WGS metagenome assembly JACLAD01 (sample SAMN15725071, study PRJNA655200) | protist metagenome | isolation source: fluorescence activated cell sorting (FACS) single amplified genomes of... | place: Spain: Blaines Bay Microbial Observatory, Mediterranean Sea | collected 2016-07-05 | reverse complement strand
GCATATTCCGGACGGGCGAAGCCCGATCCGAATCTGGATTCCTGCGTACGCGGGAATCTCTTGTAGGTCAGGCTCTGTGTTTTTATCAGGCCGCAATGCCTTCGACTTGCAATTAGCTGATATCCGCTCGTTGGCTTGCGTGCTCAAAAGTGATCGCGCAGACATTGCCGTCGGCATCCAGATCTAATAGAGTATTTTCATCCAAGTCGCGCGTCTGCGCAATTTGCTGTGATTGAAATTCGATATACAACGTATCGGTATCTTCAAAATACTGAACTTTCACGGCTTGTAACCCCGATCAAAAAAGGCAGTTCGCCTTTCCCTTCCTCCGGGGATAAGCATGGGTGAGCTTTGTGGCATGTGAGCCTAAGTTAGCTGGCTTGTTGGAGGACCTGCTCTGGGGTCCCTTCCTCGATAATCCGCCCCTGTTCCAGGCGATAGATCCGTTCGCAGTGCTTGACAGTGATCAGCCGGTGGGCGATGACGATCATGGTCTTCTCGCCCTTGAGGCGGCGGTTAGCTGTTTCCCTTGTCAAGTAGAGGAGAAATCACGAATCAGTACAAAGCTTAAGTTGGACAATCTAAAGTATGATGCAGGAAATTTAAGAAATATAAAGTCTATTGTTCAATAATTGAACAACTTGTAATTAAGACTGATCCAGTTAAATTCAATGAAGGAAATTTTGCGGATAGGGAAAGATTGCAACCATAAGCTCACAAAAGCTTCATCAAGGTGACTACCAATCCCACTTGGGCCAAGAGGATTCCTGCAATAATCCACTTCCATGCCTCTGCTTTGGCTTCGGCAATATCTTTTACCAACTCTGCAGTGATTCGAGCCCGGCCTAGTTGTGTTTCCTTGCTAAGCAATTCGATATCCTGTTTCACCTCTTTACGCAGTGATTCGATGCTCTCTTGAGCATCTTTGCGTAACTCGGCAATTTCCTTTTGGAGGCTGGCGATGTCTTGCTTCGTTGCCAAATCATTTTCAATCAAAGTTCGCAAGACATCCACTTGCACTTCAGCCTGTTGCTCGGTGAACGCCGCCTTTTGCAATTTCCTCGCATAGTCGGACGTGTCAAAAAACCGCATGACAACTCCTTCTTGTTTCCGAACACCAGCTGCGAATTAGAATCGACGAAAACCGTATCTCAGGCAAGGGAAGAACGTTTAGGTTTTCCAGTTTTCATTGATAGCTTTTGCCACTCATCTGCTACTTGTCGAGGTCGATAGACTTAGCCATCCTACGTCGATTTGCAATATTCGATGTTGAAACAGGTCGACCGTTAGGGAACCTGTTCTGTCGAAAAACTCACCACAAGTTGTTGACGAACCGTTTTAGCCGTTTGCAAAAGGTCTATAAATTTTCAGCGAAAACATCCCATCTTGAAAATCAAAGTCTGGTTCTCTTTTGCTGCTTTGTTTCGCCGTTTCAATGATCTTTAAGGTCCCACTTCCCCAGTTCTCGAACAAGCCCATCATGTAAAAGATCTTGGCGAGAAGTTTGTTCCCGGGCCTGGAAGGATGATGGCGCTTGAGTGCATCGAGGGTGATCGTGGGAGAGAACAGCCGAGCCGGATTGTAGAAGCGGATGAAAGATGGGCGAACTTCAATCGTGGATTTGACATCCATCCGATAATCACGGTGAACGATCAAGTTGACCAAGGCTTCGCGCAGCATTGCCCTTGGGAGCTCAAAGTGCTCTGTCCCGGCTTGTTCACCTTTCAGATAGCTTTTGCGCAGAGAATTCAACAAGAATCCTTGGGCATCCGCAAATACCTTCAGTAAGTTGCCTGTGTACTCCTGCTCATTGATCATCTCATCGTAACTTGTATCCGATGGAAAGCTGGCGACCCTGATTTCGTAGTGACCCGGGAAGAATCGTGCTGGGTGCTTACCAAACAGTAAGACGGCAGCATTCGTGACAGAGCCTTCCTTTACCAAATCAAGCTTCTCCAACACTTGGTCAGTGGGCAGGTAGAGATTTTCGTTGAAGTCCCGGACGCCGTTGGCGATCTCCATGAAGTGATGGACGCTCGTCTCATCAATGTCCGCAATCGTAGCTGCAGGGCAGGGCTGGAAGTCAAAACCATAGCCATTTTTTCGTTGCTGGAGTAGTAGGTGATACTGTTCTTGGCTCAGCTGCTGAGTTGTCGTACCAACGCGGATGTAGGGTCTACCGTAGGCCACATGGGGCTTGAGCGGGCTCTGCTCCACACAGACTCGCACACAGAATTTCCCCTCAAATTCAACCCTCTCAACTTGTGGATAAAGTTTGGGATCAGTGTTGAGCTTGATCGAGTTGGCGACATTCTTCAACGTGTCGTCCGTGACTGTTTGCCCAATGATCTTCCCATCATCTGCAACACCAAAGTAAAGAATGCCTCCCTTGTGATTGGCGAAAGCACACAGCGTTTGAATAGCTTCTTTCAGCAACGAGGTCGAAGGTTTGAACTCGATGCCTTCGGATTCACCGTTTGCTAATTCTTGGTGGAAGTCATTCATGGGTTTCGAAAGTTGAGGAAGCTATCACTTCCAGATGTTTCAGCAGGGGAAAAACACGAAAAGTGTTTATGAATCACCATTTCAGCAGATGCACCAAGCGAATGATCACTCAATTTTGCCTTGGCCGATGTGCATTTATAGAAGCACTGTGTTGTAAATGGGCGTTCTTACCCAATTGGAGTCAAATCGGGTCAAACAAACTCAGTCCAACGTTATGGACGATGGGAAGGAAGGGATGATATCAGACTTTGGTAACTTCTCCGTTTGGCTGAAAAAATGTAGTTTTTGACTCTCATCACAAATCCAATATTCCAGTGCGCCAGCCTGGAGGTAGAGCCCTCCTTTTTTCTGCATTTGAGCCATAGTGTTCCCTGGTGACATCACCTCGACACATATTTCTGGAGCGATACTAGCGGCGCTATCAGAGATTGTTTGCCGACGTCGCTCAATTGTGATCCAGACCACATCTGGAGAACGCACACCATCTTCGGTAAGAATGGGGAATTCAGGAGGACTGAATCCATCCGGACGATGTTGCATCAGTAACCGCTGAATTTCATAGACCACAAAAGCGTGCTGAACCTTGACAGCATTCATAAGCAGTTCTCCATCTCCATTCAACTCTAATTTGTACGGAAGATCCTGCAGTTGTGGGTCCTCACAAACTGCGTCCCAGGTCCAACTCATGATTGCCTACTTGGTTGCAAGTTCGTTTTGTTCTAGGAAAGAATTTGAAGCTGCTGGCTGAATTAAGGACAGCTTCGAATTCCATAAAATTTGTCTTTAAGGCGTGTGAACCACCTCCACCACAATCACTGAAACAGGTGCCATTTCATTTAACTCCGTCATCAACTCAACTTCACACTCTGCCTTGGCTTCCACTGGGTCTCAATACGGATCATGAACTAACACCTCACAACTATACTCTTTGAGTTCCCGTAGGGTGTCCAGCACCTTCGAATTGCGCAGATTGATGTCTTTAAGGAAGTGGCTTCACCTGCACTACATCTATGTGGAACAAATTCAATACAATGGTTTGATTTTATTGATTCCCTCATACTGACGAACCCGTTCCCAGTCTGTCATCAGCTCTTTCTGATGAAAACTAGCCCATTCGATCACCAAACCCAGCGTTCAAGGAGGGAATTTATTGGCTCTCACAGAAAGAGTCAGATTGTCAATCTCTGCTTTTGCGAGCGCGAAACTGGCTGATTTCCATCATAGAAGTATTCGTGAACCTGAAAGTCTGAAGACCAAAATTTACGTAAACTCTAATTCTACTTCGCTGGAATCACCATAGGTTTCAATCCCCAGTTCCTGCGCAAGCTCCTGGGCACGCGGATGAATAAAGGGAGAGACCAGAATCTTACGGTCTGCCGTACGCTGATGATGTTTCTCGTAGAAAGCGATCTTGCGAGAGAAAACGTAGAGCTGGGAACGATCAGTTGAAGATTTCAGTTCGAAGATGATCAGCGTCCCATTGCGAACGATGATGTCGAGCTCGATTTGGTCGGGCCTGCCGAAGACCTCCCCCGCGTCGTCATACTCGTTGATGTTAAAGACCTCGACACCAAAACTTTCTGTCAGCACAGCAGCCAAGGCATGCCGAAAGGCTCTCTCTGACCCAATTCCCCAACGAGCACCGAGAGCACCGATCTTGCGGTCCAGCCTACTCTTTTGCTCCCCGACCTCTAACCACAGGCGCTTGTTCTGCTCGGTTTGTTCGGCCCACTTGCGATCACTCTCAGCCTTGGACTCCTCCCATTTGCGGTTTTGCTCAGCCCACTTCTCATTTTGCTCAGCCCATTTGCGTTCGCTCTCAGCCTTAGACTCTTCCCACTTGCGGTTTTGTTCAGCCCATTTGCGGCTTTGTTCTTCCCGGTCACGGCGAAGTTCCCCAAGAAGCTGATCAAAGCGACTCTCTGTTTGCTGACGATTCGCATAGCGCTGCGCAGTCAAGCGCTCAATCCAGCGCTCTAACTCCGGGCTCTCTTCCAACAAAGCCGGTAATTGTTCTTTCACCAGCTGGACAATCTCTTGTTTCTCCATCACTACTTTTTTGAGAGGTTAGCTAGTCTTGAAGCTAATGTCTGTGCTCCCAATTGCTGGTAGGAGCCTTGGGACGCTGTAAGCTAAGTTGATCCGCACGAAGCTCTTCACGAAGGACTCATGATCGGATTTGTACCAGTTTTTGGCCATTCAGTCGATAGCGCTGTTGGGTATGTGGACATTGGGCCTCCTCGTGTCCACTCAGTGGGAGATCCAACTGCTCACCATACTCACTCATCCAACCAATTTGACGAGCAGGAACACCAACCATCAGCGCATAGTCTGGGACATCTTTGTTGATCACCGCTCCGGCTCCAATGAAAGCATAGCGTCCGATCGTCACTCTACAGACCACCGTGCAGTTGGCTCCCAGAGTTGCTCCTTGCCTGACCAGAGTACTGCGGTATTCTTCTTTACGGACAATCGCCGCTCTTGGATTGTAGACATTGGTGAAGACCATGCTGGGACCACAAAAGACGTCATCTTCCAAGGTGACGTTGTCATAGACCGAGACATTGTTCTGGATCTTGCAGCGATTGCCTATCACCACCCGATTTCCGACAAAGACATTCTGCCCGAGGGAACATCCTTCTCCAATAGTAGCTCCTGAACAGACATGACTGAAATGCCAGACTTTGGTGCCTTCCCCGAGGGTGGCACCTTCATCAATCATGGCGCTCTCGTGTTGCCAATAACTTAAAGCCGCCACACTCGAACCCCCTGTTCATCTAGTGCTGCTTTTGGTGCAATTCCTTTGACATCCACTACGACCCCGCCAGGGATTAGTTTGTCTCGCCACTGATCCACTCCCCAATCCCTGTACAACTGATGAGCCACTGCCAGCACGACTGCTGAAACTTTTGGCGAACTCTCCAGATTCCCCATCAACTCTACCCTGTACTCGGCTTTTGCTTCCGCTGGATCACAATTGGGATCATGCACCAACACCTCGCAACCATAGTGCTTGAGTTCCTGGATGATGTCCGGGACACGCGAGTTGCGTAGATCCGGGCAGTCTTCCTTAAAGGCCAACCCAAGAACGAGCACCTTCGCACCGACTGCTCCAATGCCTACCTTGGCGAGTTCCTGAATGGTGCGGCGAGCAATGAAGGTTCCCATCTCATCGTTGATCCGTCTCCCAGAAAGAATCACCTGTGGGTTGTAACCTGCTCGCTCTGCCCGGTGTGTCAAGTAGTAGGGATCAACTCCGATACAGTGACCACCGACCAGCCCTGGCTGAAATGGCAGGAAATTCCACTTGGTGCCCGCAGCTTCCAACACTTCTCGTGTGTCGACTCCCAGCCGATCAAAAATTAAAGCCAGTTCGTTGACAAAGGCGATGTTTAGGTCACGCTGGGCATTTTCAATTACCTTGGCCGCTTCAGCTACCTTAATCGAAGAGGCCCGATAGACCCCAGCATCTACAACAGAGCCATAAAGATCAGCGGCTCGCTCCAAGGCTGCTGGTGTCGATCCTGACACCACCTTACTAATCGTAGTGAAGGTGTGCTGCTTGTCTCCCGGATTGATGCGCTCTGGCGAATATCCCAACGTGAAGCCCTGCGCTGACACCTGCTCCTCAGCCGAGCCAGTCAAGTACTTCAATCCTGAAAGTCGCTCCAGTACAGGAGCACAGTCTTCTTCGGTACAACCTGGATAAACTGTCGATTCATAAATCACCAAATCTCCAGTCTTGAGAATCTTGCCAACTGTTTCGGTGGCCCTGAGCAAGGGAGTCAGGTCTGGTTGCTTAGCCTCGTTGATCGGGGTGGGAACCGCGATGATGTGAATAGAGGCTTGGCGTAGGTCCTCAGGATTATCGGTGAAAGTCAAATTTGCTTGCTGGAGTTCCTGAGTAGAGACTTCACCGGTTCGGTCATGTCCCTGATGGAGTTCTGCCAAGCGAGTGGTGTTGATGTCAAAGGCGATGACCGGTCGATGCTGCCCGAAGGCGACTGCGACTGGGAGTCCCACGTAGCCAAGCCCAATGACCGAGATAGTTTCTGGAGACAAGGTAAAGTAAGTCGGTAAGAGGGTGAGGGTTTTTGTTCAGAAGTTGAACATGCGGAGGGTGTGCCAAAAAGGCAGCATTGAATATAAACTCTGACTTTTGTTTTTTACAGGAATTTTGTCCACAAAGATAACCTCAATTTTATACTTTTACCGATGTATCGCTTCCATCATGCGCAGGCATTGGCCAAAAATTTGGATCCAAAATGTTATCTACGGAAAAAGGAAAAAGTTGTGCGAAGTTGGTTTTTACCAAGCCCGTTTCCAGTTCTACTTTGATCAAAGCTCGTTGGTACGCTGTGCTGACTTTCTGTGAAAATGTGTCTTTCAGGCTCGAGCTGTCTTCGAGCAACTCCTCAATCCCAGCACGCTGCTCCAGGATTGTCAGACACCAGCTATTACTTTGTAGCTACGGCTGAAATTGCCATTTGAGCTGGTGTAGCAATAGCACGATCAAGCGATTTTGAAGTTGTCGATGTTTGGCTACGGCTCATGCCTGCGAGTTCCTCAAAAAGGTGTGTTGTGTCAAGTTTTTCCCAATTTCCTGAGGTGAGCACTTGCTTCTGCGGCTCCAGCCAACCCAAGTAATCCTGTTCGTAGAAGTTTTCTTGCAACATTTTGTGTTCCATTGGTGAAGCAATCTTCTTTCAAATCCCACACACGGACCGGAAACTGTGCTGGCCCTTAGTGAGTTACCAATACCCGAAAATCAAGCCACAAATCCCTCTATACTAAGCCACCCAAGATTTTCAGCGCAAGCGCTCTAAGTACATATACAGGGACGACATTTTCAGCGCTCATTACGCTCTGTAATGTATCAAATCAGCTGAAGAAGTTTGAAGATTCTTCGTGTGCTTTCGGAGATTTCTATGATCGGGCAAAGTGCAACAATGCGTCATGGGTGGAACCTGCTCAGCCGACTTGCAACGTTGGCTAATCGCCAACTCACTCTCATCCGCTACTGGTTCATCTAGTTAAACAGGATGGGCTGACATCTCCAGGATATTGGTCTTTTTCACGGCTAACTCTTATGGTTAAATTACTCATCTGCACTACCCTTTCCTTACTCGGTACCGAATCAACTCAAAAAATCCTACTGAAAAAAGAGTTGTCCGACTCTCTGAATGTGCTCTTTCAAAGGTTTCAGCAACGAATTACAAACGGACAAATCTACTCGGTAGGGCAACAGCAGATTTTCAAGCGCTTCACTGAGCTACAATTGATGCCTGTGGGTCAGCAATTCCCCTTTCAGACTCAGGTCAATATCAGAACCTTCTGTGGCATTACATTTGGCTCGTGATCCGTAAAGCCATGCCTCTTGAGCCTCTGGATACTCAGCAAATACCGTCTGCAAACGCTGAGTGGTCCGTAGGGTGGGTCCAAATGAGCCTTTCATTGGCCAACTGCTAAGAATTGCTGAAGCGTTCCCCGAGGTCCCTGGAAATGAGCAAGGTAGCGATTACGGATGTTCGCTAAATTTGCTGAGCAGTCTCTTCGGTATAGATATGAACCGTCAAATTACGATCTTTTAGCATTGGCGCCCGTACATCTCAATTAGGGCCATCTCTTCCTACTTCCTCATGATCTGGAATCAGCTGTTGACTTTGTGGATGTGCTGCCCAATCCATCTTTGCCATAGAGTTTGCCTGCTTTCCAAAGAAATGTTTTCTTGCATCTTGACGAAAACAGAGCAATCCGACTATTATTTTTGAACTAGACTAGACTAAGTTTATTATGCAAACAGTGAAGACTTATGCAAACAGTGAATATGCATCAGGCCAAGACTCACCTTTCTCGTTATGTGGATCTGGCGGCTGGTGGTGAAGAGATTCTCATTGCTCGTGCAGGAAAACCCGTCGCTCGCTTGGTTGCTTTAGAACCAGATCAGATGAAACCAAGATCATTGGGCCTGGGGAAAGAACGTTTCAAGATGCCCGAGCAGTTTGATACTCTCCATCAGGAAGCGATTGAAGAAATGTTCTCAACGAAGATTTAATGAGCCAGTCCTCTTTTTTGCTGGATACGCACATCCTCCTTGAAGCATTGTTAGCCCCACACAAGTTACCGCTCATTATCCAGACTGATCTGATGAATCCCAACAACACCATCTGGTTCAGTGTGGCCAGCATCTGGGAAATTGCCATTAAAGCTTCTCTGGGTCGTGGTGACTTCGGCTTCAACTCCGGCGAAATTCATCAGCTTGCTTTGGAGACTGGGTTTACAGAGTTACCAATTTTATCAGACCATTGCTATCTGGTTACTAACCTGCCTTTACACCACAAAGACCCCTTTGACCGACTGCTTGTTGCCCAATGTGAGGTTCTCTCCACAACACTGCTTACCCGAGATCGGGCACTGCCCCAATATTCACCAAAAATTCAACTACTGATCTGAATATCTCTGTCGGATCAAATCTCAACATCAGGTGCTCAAAGTACTATTTAGTGTAGAGACACTGGGGTTGTCATCGGCACCCGTACATCTCAATCAGGGCCATCTCTTCCTACTTCCTCATGATCTGGAATCAACTGTTGACTTCGCTCATGTAGTCCGTCCGCTGAAAAGTAGCACAAAATTCTTCTTTTTCCTGATCATTGACCCACTCCACGTGGGGATAGAGTCGCTCAACCCGCTGAATACCACTTCCCAATCCGCTGTAAGGCAAGAGGTATTGACCAAGCGAACTGAGGATTGGATTGCGATGAATCGAAAGTCCACTGCGAATCTTAGGAATACTTAATGAGTTGGGTAGTTTTCCAGGACTGCGAATCTCGACACGATGCTCAAAGATGAAGATCTTGATCGTTGCATTGATGAAGTAATCACGGTGCAACAAGGCATTGACCAGTACTTCCACCAAGCAGGCTTCCGGGATTTCGAGTGCGCTCTGCTCATTGAAACCCTCGCTGATTTGGGGTCTGCGAAGGTTGCTTCGTAAGAAATTAAGGGCCTGCTGGTAGAGGGTAGGTATCGTTCCGTAAAAATTGTCTTTGGATAAAAAGCGGGTGGTTCCAAGGTCATCCCCATCGAAATGAACACACTGCACATAGAAGGACTTTGAAAAGCGCTGGGGCTCTCGGCCGAAGAGCAGGTTGCCGGCAAGCGTAAGCACCCCTGTTCGTATCAGGTCCAAGTTTTCACAAATCATGTTGAGATCAAGCCTTCCTGCCTTGAGATCCTCATAGACTTGAAGGTCCCGTTTCCGCAGAAATTCTTGCAATGACTCCGGATTGAGATCCCTCAGGCTGGAACCAGTCAGTAAACTCTCTTCAGCAGATAGACCTCCACTCTCTGCAAAGAGCCGGCGCAATTCTTCAGGAGAGATGCGCCGCTTATCCGCACCAGATTTGGTGAGATAGACTCCTGAACTGGTAGCATAAGGTCGTGCACTACCTTTCCGAACCTGCACCAACAGCAACCGCTTTTCCTCGACCTGGAACTGCTGGACAAGTGGATAAATCGGGGGCTTCACATTTTCATTGGCTGTGTTTGAGATCAACTGGTGCAGTCGGTGAAGATCTTCGGGAGAGAGACCTTTGATTTGGTGATCATCGCTAACACCAATGATCAACTGGCCTCCTTCGGCATTAGAGAAAGCAACGAGTTCCTCTGCCAACCTCCGAGCGTCCTGAAGGTTTTCCTTGAACTGCGTGAAGCTGTCTTCTCCTCCTGCAATCAAATCGGTGAGGTCATCAATATTCACTGGCTTCAAACCTCTACGGATGTTTTGTGGTTGTGGGGACAGATGTAGGGCCTGTCCAAATTACTTTCAGAAATAGCCTTCTCGTTTTTTCTTCTCCATTGATCCGGCCTGATCCTGATCAATCAAACGACCTTGTCTCTCCGAACTCCTTGATTGCAGCGTCTCCTCTAACAAGTCTTCCACACTCTGCGCCGTGGAGTCGATCCCTCCAGTCAAGGGATAACATCCTAAGGTTCGGAAGCGAATCATTCGGTTCTCAGGTACTTCTCCTGGTTCCAAGGGCATCCGCTCATCATCAACCATCAACCAGGTCCCTTGACGCTGTACCACCGGTCGTTCCTGGGCAAAGTAAAGCGGGACTACCGGAATCTGCTCCTGCAGAATGTAGAGCCAGACATCCAGCTCCGTCCAGTTCGACAGTGGAAAGATACGCATACTCTCTCCCGGCTGCAGGCGTCCGTTGTAGAGTTGCCACAGCTCGGGTCGCTGGCCCTTCGGATCCCACTGGTGGTGAGTGTTCCTAAAAGAGAACACTCGCTCCTTGGCCCGGGAGCCTTCTTCATCCCTGCGGGCTCCTCCAAAGATCCCATCGTACTTACCCTTGTCCAACGCCTGACGCAGGGCTTGGGTCTTCATCACATCGGTATGCACCCGACTCCCATGACTGAAAGGACCGATTCCTTGATCAAGGCCTTCCTGGTTGGTGTGGACAAGCAACTCCAGCCCAAGACGCTCCGCTGTTTGATCACGAAACTGGATCATCTCCTTAAATTTCCAGGTAGTGTCAACATGCAGCAACGGAAACGGTAACTTGCCTGGAGCAAAGGCCTTGAGCGCCAAGTGCAGTAAAACGGAGGAGTCCTTACCAATCGAATAGAGCAATACCGGACGTTCAAATTGAGCAGCAGCTTCCCGGAAAATGTAGATGCTCTCTGCCTCCAGCTGCTTCAAGTGTTCAGACATCATGATAACCTCAGGGCGTTGAGCAGGTGCTTCAGGTTTTCTTCCTGACTGTTCTGGTGGGTGTTCAAGACCAATTCAGGATGATCTGGTGGTTCATAAGGTGAGGAGATGCCCGTGAAGTTTGGCAACTTGCCTTCTCTGGCCAACTTGTAGAGTCCCTTGGGATCTCGCTCCTCACAGACTTCGATGGGGGTATCGACAAAGACCTCAATGAACTCTCCGGGATCCAGCAGCTCCCGCACCTGCTGTCGCTCACTCCGAAAGGGAGAGATGAAGGAAACCAGTACGATCAAGCCAGCTTCCAGCATCAACTTGGAGACTTCTCCGACACGCCGAATATTCTCTGCTCGGTCTTCTTCCTGAAAACCAAGATCCCGGTTGAGACCGTGGCGGACGTTGTCACCATCGAGCAAGTAGGTGTGATAGCCCAGCTCCACTAGCCGTTGTTCGAGTGCATTGGCCAGGGTTGACTTGCCGGAACCACTCAAGCCTGTGAACCATAGTACTTTTGGTGTCTGTCCCTTGAGTTGAGAACGGATGGCCTTGTCCACTCTGCCCTGGTGCCAGACCACTTGACGCGAGGCTGTGGCTGTGATCATTCCTGCAGCAATCGTATTGTCGGTTACTCGATCCACCAGGATGAAAGAGCCTGTGGCCGGCAGGTCTTCGTAGCGGTCACAGGGGATGGCTTTCTCCAAGGCTAATTCACATCGGCCCAGATCATTGCGCTCCAGTTGGGGGGAAGGAAGTTCCTGCATGGTCTGAATTTCGATTCGATGCAGCAAGCGCTTGATTGTCGCTGGCACGGCGACCGTCCCGAGGCGCAGCTCATAGCGTTTCCCGGGGCGCAACGGCTGATCCCCAAACCAGAGGAGGTTGGCCTCAAACTGATCGGTGACGATCATTGGTTCTTCTTTCTTCAGAACAAGGACTTCTCCCCGACTGAGATCCGTTTCTTTCTCCAGTACAATGGTGACCGCCTCTCCTCGCTCTGCAGATGGCTGTTCCCCGTGGACTCCAACGATCTGCTTGACTCGATTGTGGGCCTGAGAAGGCAGAAGCAGCACCTCGTCGCCAAAAGAAATCTGACCAGCAGTGACTGTTCCCATGTATCCCCGAAAATCCTGGTGAGGCCGACTGACAAACTGCACAGGGAAGCGGAGAGGTTCCCCCTCGATCGAAGTTTGAATCTCGACTTCCTCCAACCAGTTCAGCAGGGTTGGTCCCTCGTACCATTCTGTATGTATCGATCGATGGACGACATTGGCGCCAGTAACGGCGGAGATTGGGAAGCAATGAAGCGTCTTCAGGCCAAGTTGTTGCCCAAGGGATTGGATCTGCTCTTCCAGTTGCCGGTAGGTCTCCTGGTGATAGTCAAGCAGGTCGAGCTTGTTGACCACGACCGCCACGTGCTGGAGTCGGAGCAAGCGCACCACCGCCAGGTGACGACGTGTTTGGGGGAGCACGCCCTTGCGGGCATCAACCAGTAGGAGAGCGAGTTGACAGTGGGAAGCCCCTGTGACCATGTTGGCAGTGTACTGCTCATGACCGGGGGTGTCGGCGACAATGAACTTGCGCTGCTCGGTGCTGAAGTAGCGATAGGCCACATCGATCGTGATGCCCTGCTCCCGTTCAGCTTGCAGGCCATCTAACAGCAGGGAGAGATCCGGTTCAGCTAGGCCTCTTTTGAGTTGATCGGCTTTGAGGGTTGCCAGTTGGTCATCGGGGACCAATCCAGCGTCATAGAGCAAACGACCAATCAGGGTGCTCTTGCCATCGTCCACACTCCCACAGGTCAGGAAGCGGAGCAGATCTTTTCGTACGTGCTTTTCAAGAAGGGGAGGCATAAGTCAGGCGAATATAGAATGTAAAAGATTGATTTTCAGGAATTTAAAGTAATTCCACCGATCCAGCGACAATCGTTCCTTGGACCAAGAGCGTGCTGGCAATCCATTTCAAGATGTCCGCTTTGGATTCGGCAATGTCTCTCTTTCAATCTGCAATGCTCTGTGATTGACCCAATTGGGTTTCTTTGTGGAAGTGCTCGATATTTTGTTGGGCTTCTTTATGTAGCTCCACAATGCCAATTTGTACATTGGCACTATCTTGGATTGTTGCTAACTCGTTCTCAAGCAGCGTGCAAAACAATAGGACAATTCCGCTGTTTCTACCATAGAACAATTCCTACCCGATCGATGTGCCCTTTTAGATCTTTGTTCTGAATCGTTTCGTAGATCACTAGGTCCACTTTATAGGGCAGCATTAGCTCATCAATCGCAGACTTTAGTTGCAGTATGTTCGAGAAATTCAATTGGGATCCTTTGAGAGCAAGATCAATGTCAGAAGCAGACTGATGACGATTCATTGCCCGAGAGCCAAAGAGAATGATTTGTTCCACTGCGGGATGTGATCGGAGGACGCTGCCTAGTTTTTTGAGAGTTTCGGAAGAGAGTCCGCTGGAGTTTGCTAGTTCGTCTGCAGTGGACTTCATGTGGATTCCACCAACTTTACCATCGTTTGTTGAAATTGTAGGAACTGTCCGTGGTAGGAATTCTGGATTTCTGCTAACGCTTGTTCTGCATTGATCTGATCATAAGCATGAGAAGTCAGATTCCTGGCAATGATCATGTTCATCCAGACCTCTCCGTCTTCAATCAATCTGTTTTGAAAGGCTTCCCTGGTGGCATCTCGGGAACCATGAATCGTGGATCCCTGGTACTCAAAAAAATCCTTCATCACCTTCCAGGCCAGCTCGTGGGTGTATTCGAAGGCTTGAATCAAACCCTGTTTCTCAAGCAGACTGAGTTCTCGCTCTTTGCTCAGGAGCACCGCATCATTCAACTGAGCGAGCGCAAGTTGGAAATTGTGAAAGCGCTGGATCCAGCGAATTCCAGAATCAGTCATATTTCTAATTCATCCAAAAGAGAAACGTATTCGATCTGTTCTGAATTTTTTGAAAATATTTTTCTTCATTTGAACATCCAATTTGCAAAAATTGAGCAGTATCCTAAGAATGTATGACAAATTGTTCAATTATCGAACAATATTAAGATTCCTGAATTTTCTTAAGCAAAAGTTGTCTGAAATTTTGAAGATTCACGTTAGCTAGTACTACTTTAAGTTGTATTTACATTTTTCTCTATCGATAGCGTTGAAGCTGTGATTTTAGGGCAGCTAGCGTGTTGTCTGACAACACAATACACAAGTATCGCATGACTGATCCGATAGATTGTCAGTTCCAACTTGAGCTTCGAGGCTCAACATAGTGGGATTGTGAGCCGATTCATCACCAAAATGCATTCCAGTCCGATTCCTCCAAATTTCTATGTCTACCAACTCCCATAACGAATCTGCCGAGCAAGTCAAATCCAACTCTGCTCAATCCCTGCCTGAGTGGCTTCAATCTCCATGGATGCCCAAGCTGCTATTTATAGTGGCCCTGCTAATTTGCTATGGCATCTCCGTGAATGTACGCTACCAGCAATTGGAAACTTGGAGAGCCAACCCACAGCAATTTTTTGTTGGTGAACAGCCTCTAATGACCACACTCGATGCTCCTTTTTTTCTGCGTTGGGCCAAGGAGTATCGTGATGGAGAGTATTTCAGTTATGACGACAAGCGTTCCTATCCATCTGGAACCCTGTGGTTTAGGGAGCAACAAGCTCAAATCGTTGCTAGTGAAAATGGAACACAAGCAGAGCCCGTATCTCCTCCTGAGCGTTTGACTAGTCCCACATCAGTACCATTGCTCAGTTTCCTCGTCGCGATGATGAGTCCCTTCTTTGCAGGTAATCTCTACCTGGCCGGACACTGGCTGGTCATTCTAAGCGGGGGTCTGTTCATCCTGCCTTTGGGACTCTACGGCTGGAGGCTAGGATACCCGATTGCAGGAATGCTCGGGGGGTTGATCGGAACTTTCTGCAGTGAGTACTTTGTGCGAGCCTCGATTGGAAGAATTGACACTGACATGCTCAATATCTTTTTTCCAATCCTCGGGGCTTATTTCGTGCTGCTAGCCTGCCAGGCCAAGCAAGATCGTTGGGTCTGGACCTGGGCCGCACTCGCAGGGTTGAGTATGAACCTTTTTGTCTGGTGGTATGGGAAACCAGGCTTTGTCCTCGGTTGCTTTCTGACACTCTTGGTCGGACTGATCATCTGGAAAAGCTCAGCCCGACAAGGGCTACCCGCGCTTGGACTTTTTGTTTTTTTTGCAGGCCCTAGCAATTTGCTCAGTGGTCTTGGGAGTGTTCAAGGGTTTTTGGGGAATTACCTATTTGTTGGTGCGATTAAAGAAGCCCAAGCGCAGGAAGTAGTCAATCCTGTCACTTTTCCAAACGTCTTCAACACAATCTCTGAGGCGGCCAAGGTACCAATGAGCGAAGTCCTGCAGCAAGTCCTCAGTGAGCCCACCTGGGGCTGGATTGGACTGATCGCTTTCACCTTGTTTGCCATTCGCTACTGGCCAGCAGTCATCCCACTGTTGCCTATTTTTGCTTTGGGCTTGTTTGGCTTTCAATCCAGCCGCCGCTTCATCATGTTCCTGGCGCCCTTTGTAGGCTTTGGCCTGGGAGTCTTGCTGACGATTGCGATTCGTCTTGCTTGGGAGTGGCTGAGATCACGACTGGAACCGGAAGATCCCACTGCAGTTCAAAGCCACCCTGTCTGGGGTAACGCCAATCTGGTGGGACAGGTGTTGATCTACGTTGGCCTATTTGGCAGCTGGACCTTCTTCGCACCTCAAACTGCGATCAGTTATGTGCCTGGACCTTCCATACCACCACCCGTCTATCAAACCTTTGAGCAAGTCGAGCGGCTCGTTCCCGAAAATGGTGCCATCTACACGTGGTGGGACTACGGCTATGCGATCACGGACAAAACAGAACGTGCGGTTTTTAATGATGGAGGGGCTCAACTGGGTCCGACCACCTATTTCATGGCCCGCTCTTTCATCAGCAGTGAGCAGGAAGAAATGCGTCGAATTATTGGCTTCCTCGCTTCCCAGGGAGCGGCTGGGATCAACCGCTTCAACAAGAGCAAGGACTCTCTGCTGCGTGAGGTTTATTCAGGTAAGTACAAGCCGCGTGAGCCAATCTATGTTTTCTACACCTACGACATGATCGGTAAGTACTCTGCGCTCTTTTCAATTGGTTCCTGGAATTTTGATACCCTCAAGAACAGCGTCAAGGGATACCAACGACTACAGTGTTCGAAGTTGGAAAACCAAGTGCTGACCTGCCAGGGAGTCACTGTCGATTTGAAGGAAGGGCTGGTCAATGGGCAGATCCCACTGCGCAGACTGGTTCAGTCTATCCAGGGAAGAGAGACCAAGATCCAAGAATTGAAATCAGAAGGTCTGAGTCTCCAGCTAATGATGCCCAATGAGCGGCAATTCAGTGAGATTTATCTGATGGAAGAAGCGGTCTGGGCTTCCAACTTCAACCAGATGTATCTACTCGGCAATTACGACAAGGAAGTTTTTGAAGAAGTTTTCCACGCCTTCCCAATTGCACGTCTATACCGCCTGAAAGATTTGGAACCGCTAGAATAGGAATACTAAGAACGATCGACTCCTTTACAAGGATTGAAGATCAGTTGAAACTTTGTAAATTTTGATCACACACCCTGTTTAATTCAGAAGCAAATAACGAAAAGATCTGGGCTATATGCCATCAATTTGTTGAAGAGAACTTCATACTCTACGAAAAGATTTTTTAGCTTGGATCCAACAACAGAGCGAGTTGATACGCCAAGGGCGTTGGCAGGAAGTTGATCTGGATCACCTGATTGAGGAATTGGAAGACATGGGCAAGAGCAATCACCGAGAATTGGAGAGTCGGTTAGTTGTTCTGCTAGCCTACCTGCTGAAGTGGGAATTTCAACTCAATCAATTCCAAGACCAATGGCGGGAATTCGATGGAAGAAGTTGGCGAAAAACCATTATTGAGCAGCGTGTTCAAATTGAGCGTTTGCTGGAGGATCGCCCCAGCCTCAGTTCTCATTTCGCAACAATTCTCCAACAGGCTTATTCTACAGTACTAAAGTTGGCTTGCAAGGAAACTCAACTAGACTCGTTACTCTTCCCTTCTGAATGTCCCTATTCCCCCAAGCAACTGCTAAACGAAGATTTCATGCCTGAATCTCGCTGATTTCTCAATTAGATTGGTTGTTTCTAGTTCTTGTCCTAGCTGCACAGACAAAGCACTCAGTATCAAATCTGAATTATTTTACAGTTCCAAAGTCATTGGATTCAGAACTATGTATTTGTGCCAAATCCTGCTCCATTACCTTCTTATTCATAATTTTCCAGAGCAATTGGAGCTATAGATTCTGTGTCTTAGAAAGGTTTCTAAATGCCTGCAGAGAATCTATTACCGAGAAGCAAACAATCACATCGTGTGCATTTTCAACCAAAGATTTCACTTTCTTTTAAGGGCATCCCAATGAGATCTTTGGGAGAAAGTTGAGGATGCTTATCTGGCCAATCAATTTGTAAATCTGGATCATTCCAAAGTAGCGTCCGTTCATGTTCTGGAAACCAGTAATCTGTGGTCTTGTAAAGGAATTCTGCGGTCTCACTAAGAACCAGAAACCCATGGGCAAAGCCCGGAGGAATCCAAAGTTGGTGATGATTTACAGAATTCAGTAGTGCAGAGGTATGCTGGCCAAATGAAGAAGATGAACGTCTGAGATCTACTACTACGTCAAAGACCTCGCCCCTTGTCACTCTGACAAGCTTTCCTTGAGGATGCCTGATCTGATAATGCAAACCTCTGAGAACACCTTTTTGAGAGCAACTGTGGTTGTCTTGTACAAAGTTTACTGATTTTCCAATCGCTTCCTCAAAATCCCGCTGATTAAAACTCTCTAGAAAAAAACCCCGCTTATCACTGAAAACCTTAGGTTCAAGCAGTAGAACATCTGTTAGGATTGTAGAAGTCACTCGCTCATAGGGCATTTGCTGACTCCTTCAGCAATCGAAGAAGATACTGTCCATACGCATTTTTCGCCAAGGGCTCTGCAAGTTGTTGAACTTTTTCCGCAGTAATCCAGCCTTTGCGATAAGCGATCTCTTCTGGACAGGCCAACATCAAGCCCTGACGCTTCTGCAGGGTCGCTACAAATCCAGCAGCCTCCAACAGACTGTCCTGAGTACCAGTATCCAGCCAAGCAAAGCCACGCCCCATCAATTCTACTTGGAGTTTTCCTTTTTCAAGATAAAGCCGGTTCAAATCGGTAATTTCCAATTCTCCTCGGGCTGAAGGTTGAAGCTCCCTTGCAAAATCGCATGCCTGCTCATCATAGAAGTACAATCCAGTTACTGCATAGGAACTCCGGGGCCGCTTGGGCTTTTCCTCCAAGCTCATGACTTGCCTATGTTCGTTAAACTCAACCACGCCATAACGTTCGGGATCTTTGACTTGATACGCAAAGATGGTTGCTCCGACTGCATGAGAATCAGCACTTTGGAGTTGCTTGACGAGGTCATGTCCATAAAACAGATTATCCCCGAGAATCAATGTACTGGGGTGCCTGTTGATGAAGGATTCCCCCAGAAGAAACGCCTGAGCTAGTCCATCTGGTGAAGGCTGAACAGTGTATTGAATCGAGATTCCCCACTGGGAACCATCACCCAGCAATTCTTGAAATAAGGGAGTGTGTTGTGGAGTAGAAATAAGCAATATTTCTCGGATTCCAGTCAGCATCAATGTGCTCAACGGATAATAGATCATCGGTTTGTCGTAGACTGGCAGCAATTGTTTGGAGACAGCTTGAGTCATCGGATAGAGCCGGGTCCCACTTCCTCCCGAGAGGATTAGTCCCTTTCTTTGACTTTTCATGATGTATTTTCGTTTTGAATTAAAAATGGCTTGGGGAACGAGGCCATCTCTCAAAATTCTACCTACTGTCTAGCAGGCCCTGATTAGGGCAGGGGAATACGATTACTGCGGGAAGTATCCCAGTTTGAAATGGGGGTCTCTCGGAGTCCACCTTCCATCGAGGGTTCACCAACCAGAAAGGGATCATTCATTCGATATGGATACAGATCTACATCAGGACAAGTACTGTCTGCCAGATCACCATTGATTGTACAAGTTGGCAACAACACATGTTCTGGATCATCGGGAGGTCTAAAGCTCTCAAATTTCTTCCAGGCAGTTTTCATATAATCCTGCCATAAACGTGCGGGAACGCTCCCGCCGGTAACTTTCAACATGGGTCGGTTGCCATCATACCCCATCCAGACCCCTGTCACGAGTCCAGGAACAAAGCCTATAAACCAAGCGTCTCTGTATTCAGAAGTTGTTCCCGTTTTTCCTCCAATATCACTTGGAGATTCAGACCAGTTCGCATTGCGCCCCGTTCCGTAGAGGACAACACCGTTGAGCATGCTTCGCATTTGAAATGCCGTCCAATCACTCATTACCTGAGTAGACGCTGGGGTAGATCTTGTGTAGAGAACTCGGCCCTCATTGTCTTCAATCTTTGTTATGAAGCTGGGCTCCCAAAAACGCCCCTCATCCAGAAAAGGCTGATAGGCAGCAACGAGTTGCAAAAGACTGGTTTCTGCACATCCTAAAGCTGCACAAAGCCCAACCGTTGGATTGATCTCAATCTGGAGTTTTCTAGCAAATTCTTTGAAATTCTTGTGATCAATCTGCTGAAGAACCTGCACCGCAACCGTGTTGATGGACATCTCCAATGCTTTGGCCAAAGTCATCGTATCCGCTGTGTAAAGAACTCCAGTGGAACCAGTGAGTTCGCGTTCCAGGCCAAATTTCCCATCGTAATTACCGGGAGCATAAAGGTTCATGAATCCTTCTTCATCCTCCCACTCCAAGTTCAAAGGTTCATCTCTCCAGACGGACGCTGGACTCAACCCATCTTCTAAAGCTAGCGCGTACACTAGGGGTTTGATCGCAGAGCCCGGCTGTCGCAAAGCTTGTACTGCTCGATTAAACTGGGATTTGCGAAAATCTCTTCCTCCCACCAAGGCTCTAACCTCTCCACTGGTAGGATCAATACTGAGCAAGGCTACCTGTTCCTTGCGTTTCTGAGAAAAATTATTTGCTACTGTGGATTCTGCTTGCCGCTGTAATTCTGTATCCAGCGTCGTATAGACCCGATAGCCTCCTCCATATACAAACGGCAACTGATGAGCGTTCTGCATCTCTGAGACGACTTGTTGCGCAAAATAAGCCCCAGTCCCCTGAGATTTGGGAAGACGAACACTCAGAGGTGCTTGCCGGGCTTCTTCAATCTGCTCATCAGGAAGCCAGTTCAGGCGCTCTAACTGCCGTAGCACTTGCAGTTGGCGGTCACGTGCGGATTCCAACCACTCAGATGGATAGAATTCACCTTCGGCAGAAGCATTGGTAGGAATTTTTAAATAAAATTCTGGACGACGAATGATCCCTGCCAATAATGAGGATTCAGAGAGGGTCAATTCTGACGAGGACTTGTTGAAGTAAACTTGGGAGGCCTGCTCCACTCCATAGTTTCCATGACCCAAGTAGATCGTATTCAGATAGTTTTCAAGAATTTGAGCTTTTGTCAGCCTTTGCTCCAAAGCCAGTGCTAGCAAAGCCTCTCGAATTTTTCTTTCCAAGGTTTTTTCGGGAGTCAGCAGCATCAATTTGATCATCTGCTGCGTCAAGGTACTTGCCCCCTGTCGGTAGTCGCCACTCCGTAGATTGACCCACAGCGCTCCAAGAATGCGGACTGGATCGATTCCAAGATGTTGAAAAAAGCGAGAGTCTTCCGCGGCAAGAATACTTAGCCGAAGGGCATGTGCAGGATGATTGCCGGGCACTTGAATTCGATTTTCAAGACCGCGGAGTGTATAGAAGGGAACACCATTTCGATCATACAAAACGGTGTTTGAGGGAGAGCGGGCGATGGCAGTTTCAAACTCAGCTACAGACTCCTTGGCCATAGGGACCAAGATCGTATATGCTACACTCAGTGCGCTAAGAGGTAATCCGATTAGCAGGATTCCCCAGAACAGCCATCGCATGCAATTCTATCAGTCTCTGGAAAGTCCCAGAATGCTCAATAGGGCCGTGAAGAGGTTGAGGATATCCAGGTAGAGAGCCAACGTTGCGGAGATATACTCATCTGTCGCGTAGTTACGCATGATATTTGAGGTGTCATACAAGATGAATCCACTGAAAAGAATCACCCCGACACCTGACATCATAAAGTGCATCATTGGGCTCTGGAACAGGAACATGTTCAACAAGCTACCAATCACGATCGTGATCAATCCAACCATGAGGAATCCAGACATAAAGCTGAAATCCTTCTTGGAGAAAACCACATACATCGTCAAACCACCGAAGGTGATCGCAGTCAGCGCAAAAGCCTGGGTGGCGATACTGGGTCCGACGGCGTAGAGCAATGGTCCAAGAGTTAGACCTGAAACTGTCGTGAAGCTGAACAGAGCAATCATGTTCAGTCCAGGTTTGTGCCGAGCGAACTGGGCAAAGAAGATCAAACCAATCATCAGAACGAACAAAATCATTCTGTTGGAAGCGACAATCGGTAACAAGGGGCCTGTACCCAAGTATGCACTAATAGCAGCTGTTGCCATGGAGGCAGCCAACAAGGTGTATACCTTCTTGATGAATACCAGCCTATCTTCGAGGGAAACGGATTCAACCGTGACCCGACCGAAACTGGCTTCCTGAGCAGTGTTAAAGTTCAGCATCAGTTTCCTTTGGCTAAGGAGTAGTGAAAAAGTGGGAAAGAAATCCCATTGAGATCTAGTTCAAAATTTAGCGTATTTTCATTTGCTTGACAACCAAATCCGGTCCAAATTAGTACGAATTCATGCTATAACTAATGATGTTGTGAGGCAATCATCAAAGCCAATGCAAAAAGTTGGACACTTTTGGCCCTTCAAAAGAAGCAAAGTGCTCTCGATTTTCATCATTCTCACGCAGCAAGAACGGCACCTGATTCTCGACAGCAGCATCATGATCAGTCATCGAATCCCCAATCATCAAACATTCTTCGGGTTCCATTTTTGTTTCTGCCAACATCTGCGCTAGCACCTCCGGCTTCGTATGGGGCGCACCAAATACCTTGGAGAAAGGACTCACTAAATCAATCGCTTTCAGAATATGCTCCATCTCAGCCTGAGGGGTTCCTGTCACGATCATGTGCTGTTGATCATGAGGATTCGAGTTCAGGAATTCACGGGCACCTTCAATCCAGGGGCAAGCAATCACCCCCTCGATCACAGAATCTGCGTAACGCTGACAATACTCTAAATTTTCTTCTTCGCTCAGTTCCTGATCTAGAAGTGTACGAAAATAATGTGGGATCTTGATGTGACGGGAAACCCCACCGTGCAGTGAGTGATATTCTCGAACGTATTTACGAACCTCATCATCATACTCACGGAAAAGTTGATCAAAAGCCTCTGTCTTCAAAGGTACCGAATCTTTGATAACGCCGTCGAAATCCCAAAAAATCAGTTTGTAGGCTTCTGGGGTGAATTCCATGGTTTTGCTCTTAGGGTTTAATAGCCAAAATCTGAACGACCGCAGCATGGCCATGATGTAATCGACCCTCAATCACAGATCGTTCTGTTTCCAGGGCGTGAACAAGTTCCAAACCTGCTAATTCCGCACGTAATTTAGAAGTTTATTGATGATGCTTGCCAGAAAACCATTGGGCTCTTTCCCGTACACATCATCTTCTGTAGCAAAACGTTTATCTCAGATTGTCATGATGACTTTCTCATTGCCTCTAGTTCCTGGAGTTGCTTTTCCAGAGCAGTCATTGTCTTTTCAGAAGATTCTAACTTCTCTCGCAATTCGAGGACTACGCTCTCTGGGGCTTTGGCCAGAAATCCCTGATTGTTGAGCTTTTGCTGACTTTTCTTGCAGAACTCTTCCTCCTTCTTGAGTTTTTTCTGCAAGGAGAGAATTTCCTCGCTCCAATCCACATCTCCAGCATCAATCAAGGCCAAGGTGTCCGAAAAGTAGCTACTCAATGCAGTATCCTGATTACTGACATCGGGTTCCTTAGATTCGATATTCAAAGAACTCAGTCGCGCTAGCCTGAGAATCAAGTCCTTGTGCTCGTTCAGTAATTCTGTGTGTTGTATTGACTGCAAAGTAGCTGGAATCTGTTTGTCCATTCCCAGCCGGGCTTTATCTCGCAATGCGCGAATCGTAGTAATGGTCTCTTTGATGTACTCAATACTGGAATGACTTTCAGGATACTCATGCTGCTCAACGACTAGCGGCCAATCGCTTCCAATCAACAACCTTGGCTGATGGAATTCCTTCCACAGAGCTTCGGTTACAAAGGGGACAAACGGGTGTAACAAACGTAGGAGAGTCGTGAAGCTGTAAGCCAGTACCTGGTTATCAATTGCTGAACGCTGTGGTTTTTTATCAATCTCCAGATACCAGTCACAGTATTCATTCCAGAAAAAGCTGCGCAACTGATCAATCGCATCTGAAAGTCTGTATTGCTCCAACAGCCTTTGGGTATCACTAACAATGTGTCGAATTTGATGTAGCAACCATCGGGAAGTGTCTTCCTCAACCTTTAATGGAGGTGTCACCGAAGTATGCTCAGGTAAGTTCATCAGGATGTAGCGTCCTGCGTTCCAAAGCTTGTTGGCAAAGCGACGACAGCTTTCCAATTTTTCAGGATAAAGGCGCAGATCCTGTCCCGGACCTGTTCCCACCAGTAATGCTAACCGTAGCGCATCTGTTCCGTAATCACGGATGCTCTCCAGTGGATCGATGCAAGTTGCTGGGTCCGATTTCGACATCTTCTTCCCCTCTTTGGTTCGGACTAAACCATGGAGATATACAGTCTGGAACGGAACCTCCTCCACCATGTAGGTGGTCATCAAGATCATCCGAGCCACCCAGAAGAAGAGGATATCATACCCCGTTTCCATCACTTGGGTTGGGTGGAATTTTTGATAATCTGGGCTTTGCTTTAGTAACTCCTTGAAAGAAATTGAGCTATCTGCCGCTTTTGATGGATCCACCAAGGTGCTCCACGTCCAAAGTGCTGAGGAAAACCAAGTATCTAGCGTATCTTCATCCTGGCTCCAGCCCTCCCCATCGGGAGCAACACCGATTTGAATTTCTGTAGAATCCCCTTCTCCACGATACCACACAGGTACCCTGTGGCCCCACCAGATCTGCCGGGAAATGCACCAATCTCGAAGGTTTTCAACCCAGTGAAAATAAGTATTGTTGAAGCGATCCGGAACAATTTGGATATCCCCTTCAAGAACAACTGCGATAAGAATTTCTCGCAAGCTCCGCTTTTCATCTTTCCAAGGCACTACAGGCTTGTTGACATCAATGAACCACTGCTCGCGAATCTGGGGCTCTATCGAACCACCACCGCGACTGTTGAAGGCTTTGCTGTTGACATAGTCTCCATCTCTTTTGACGAGCAAACCCTTGGCTGCCAACTTCTCAACAATCTTTGGTCTTGCTTCCTCGATGGGCATCCCTGCGAATTCTCCCGCATTTGCCAGCAAGCGCCCCTGAAAGTCGATAATCTGTTCCTTGTCCAGTTGGTGTCGCTCTGCGATCTCAAAGTCGGTGTGGTCGTGCCACGGAGTGATCGTCATCACTCCTGTACCAAAGGATGGATCCACGACAGAGTCCTTTATGATCGTAGCCTCGACAGGCCCGTTGATCCATTCACACTCAAAGGTGTCGCCGTGATTGAACTCTGAGTAACGCTCATCATCTGGATGCATCACGACATACTTGTCGCCAAATTTTGTCTCTGGACGAACTGTTCCAATTTGGAAAGGCCCATACTGAAAGGTATAGAAGGGAGATGCCACTTCCTTACGGTCTACCTCATCGTCTGAGACATTCGTTTGTAGCTTCGGATCCCAGTTAACGATGCGGTGCCCACGATAAATCAGCCCATCTGCATACATCTGCGAGAAGGTCTCATTGACACATCGGTTCAGTTGAGGATCCATCGTGTAGCGGTCCCTTGACCAATCACAACTGGAACCCATTGCTCGTACCTGGTTCTTGATCGTATCCCTTGAATCCACTACGTAGTCTGCGATCCGTCGCAAGACTTCATCTCTACCTAACTCTTTTCTTGGGTCTGTAATTCCTTCTTCTCGCTGAATTTTCTGTAAAACCACGTTCTCAGTGGCGATCGCAGCGTGATCTGTACCAGGTACCCAGAGTGCTTCGTAACCACGCATCCGATGCCAGCGAATCAGAATATCTTCCAGTGCCAACATAACCGCATGTCCCACATGCAATTGGCCCGTGGCATTGGGAGGAGGCATGGAGATGGTGAAGCCGGGCTTATCAGATTGAGCGTCCGCCCGGAACCAACCGCCTGCCTCCCACTGTTGATAGAGATCGGTTTCAAATTCCTGGGGGTTATATGTCTTGGCAAGAGATGTCATGGTCATTTGAATGACGGGGTTGGCAGAAATTCAACAATCATTTTAGAGTCAGCATTCAATCAGAGCAGGTGTTCGAGGCCATAGAAGAGTTGCTGAGTTCCAATTACTTTTCGGCAAGCGAGGCAAACGCCAGGCATGAAGGATTCTCGGTGAATGGAGTCATGTCGAATGGTCAGTGTTTCTCCAGTTCCCCCAAAGATTACTTCTTGGTGGGCAACCAGTCCTGGCAATCTCAGAGAATGAACCCGGACTCCATGCACCTCTGATCCCCGAGCACCTTCAAACAACTCCTTCTCTTCTACCAGAGCCTTTGGGATTTCCTGGCGAGCTTCAGCGATCAGCTGGGCGGTCTTGACTGCGGTTCCTGAAGGGGCATCGGCTTTTCGATTATGGTGGAGTTCAATCAACTCCACATCGGGTAAATATTTGGCAGCATCCTGCGCATATTTCATTAGTAGTACCGCCCCAATCGCAAAATTTGGCGCAATTAGCCCACCAATGTCCTTGTCCTTAGCCATTTGCTGAAGTTCTGCCACCTGCTCCGCCAGTAGTCCGCTGGTTCCAACGACAGGATGCACTCCTGCTTCCAGAATCTTACGAGTATTTTCAAAGGCAACGGCAGCCGTTGTAAAATCAACCACTGCTTGCGCCTGGCTTGCCTTAATTCTGGCAATCAGATCATCCCCCAGGTCTGTCTGATCCACTAGTTCAAGATCTGCTGCTGCTGTGACTGCTTTGACAACTTCCTGGCCCATACGGCCTTTAGCACCGTTCACCAAAACACGAATATTCTTCATTTTAGGACTTATTGAGGGTTCGAATTAGTTACAAATGAGAAGAACAGCAAGGAAGGATAGCTTGATTGAGTTGTGAGCTATGCGGGGGGCCAGTTCAATGTTCAAAGAAGCTGCTGGACAACTTCTTTGGGAAGTCCTCCAGCATCAGATTAAGAACCAAACTTCTCAGAGCAAAACTCGACGAATGTCGGCCAGGTACTTACCAAGGGACGCTACAAATCGAGCTGCCTCCGCTCCATCAATCACTCGGTGGTCATAGGACACGTCAACAGGTTGCATCAATCGAGGAATAAATTCTTTACCATTCCAGACGGGCTGCATGCGAGAACGCGTCAAGCCAAGGATCGCAACCTCTGGTGCATTAACCAGCGGAGTAAAGGCTGTACCACCAATTCCACCCAAGCTCGAAATCGTCATGGAACCTCCCTGCATGTCCTGACTTTTGAGCTTTCCATCACGCGCCTTGATACTCATTTCGCCCAAATCGCGAGCCAAGTCATAGACACTCTTCTTATCAACATCTCGAATCACAGGCACAACCAAACCATTTGGGGTATCCACCGCGACACCAATATGGAAGTACTTCTTGAGGATTAGGCGCTCTCCGTCCGGAGTGAGTGAAGAATTAAAAGTTGGAAACTGCTTCAGATTTGCCGCTAACGCCTTCATGATGAAAGCGAGTAACGTGATGCGAACACCTTGCTTGGCAGCTTCATCTTTCAACTCTTTGCGGAAATCCTCTAGGTTGGTGATATCTACCTCATCGTGATGCGTCACGGCAGGAATATTCAGCCAGACTCGATGTAGATTCTTCCCTGAAATTTTCTTGATCCTTGGGAGATCCTGAGTTTCGACTTCACCGAATTTGCTGAAGTCAACCTCGGGCATTGCAGGAATCCCGCTTCCAGAAGCGGCTGATGCCGTAGCAACTCCAGCTTCAGCTTTTGTGACAGCCTGTTTGACGTAATTTTGGACATCCTCTTTGGTGATGCGATTCTTCCTGCCAGAGCCACTCAGTTTGGAGAGATCCACTCCCAATTCTCTCGCAAACTTACGAACCGATGGACTCGCATTTGCCTTGCGAAAGGCAGCTTCATCAATCTTACTTGGTCCTGCGACTGGACTCGTTGGGGCAGCTTGAATAGGAGTAGATGCTGAATCTGCCTTCACTACTTCCGGAGTTAAAGCTGCAGGGATGGAAGGTGCTGTGGCAACACCGCCTGAAGTGCTCAAGCGAACGACAGCAGTTCCTGCAGAAATACGATCTCCCACCTTGACCAAAACCGTTTCAATTGTGCCTGCATCTGAAGATGGCACCTCCATCGTGGCCTTGTCACTCTCTAAGGTGATCAATGGGTCTTCCACCTTGATGGCATCTCCTGGTTTGACAAAGATCTCAATGATCTCCACATCCTGAAAATCCCCAATATCCGGCACAATCACTTCCACGGAAGTAGAAGCTACTGGTACTGAGGCTGGTGTTGGATCAGTGGTTGGAGTACTAGCAGATGGAGTCGGAGCTTGAATCTCTTCTGTTGGAACTGACTGGCTGGCACCTGCTGGCTGTAGTTTTAGAATCGACGTTCCTTCAGAAACACGGTCTCCAACCTTGACCAGCAACTCAGCCACTTGTCCATCTTCTGGACAAGGTACATCCATCGTGGCCTTGTCACTCTCCAACGTCATCACCGAATCCTCTGCCTTCAGCGAATCACCTGGCTTGACAAGGATTTCTATGATTTCCACATCACTGAAGTCACCGATATCTGGGACCTTGATTTCCTTGATCGTAGACATGTATTCACTCTCTCAAGCATAAAGTGGATTGGTTTTTTCCGGATCAATACCGTACTTACGAATAGCCTCAGCAACCTGCTTGGTGGGAATTTCACCTTCGTCCGCCAGAGACTTCAGGGCAGTAACAGCGACATGGTAGCGATCCACTTCAAAGTGACTGCGAAGGGCTTTCCGGAAATCACTTCGTCCGTAACCATCCGTCCCGAGAGCGGTGTATCTTCTAGGGACAGCAGCCCGTATCTGATCAGCAAAGCGCTTGACGTAGTCAGTTGCCGCAATGACTGGACCTGTCGTTTCAGCAAGACACTGCTCCACATGACTCAACCTTGGAGTCTCTTCAGGATGAAGCCGATTCCAGCGTTCTACCTCCAGAATATCACGGTGCAGTTCATTGAAACTTGGACAGCTCCAGAGATCTGCCTGAACACCCCAATCTTCCGCCAGCAGGTCTGCTCCAGCCATCACTTCACGGAAAATAGAACCACAACCCAAAAGCTGCACTCTCAGCTTGCCCGGCTTGCCTTCCTGGAATCGATACATACCCTTAAGAATGTTCTCTTCCTGTCCTTCAGGCATCCCTGGTTGTGGATAATTTTCGTTCAGTGTCGTGATGTAGTAGAAGACATTTTCTTGCAACTCATTCATGCGGTAGAGGCCATTTTGAAAGATGACCGTCACCTCATGTGAAAAAGTTGGATCGTAGGAAATACAGTTGGGAATGTTGGCTGCTAGGATCTGGCTGTGTCCATCTTCGTGCTGCAGCCCTTCCCCGTTTAGAGTCGTTCTACCAGATGTTGCTCCAATTAGGAAACCACGGGCCTGCATGTCACCTGCTGCCCAGGCAAGATCTCCAATTCGTTGGAATCCAAACATCGAGTAGAAGATGTACACCGGAATCATCTGCAAGCCCGAGGAACTATAGGAAGTTGCTGCTGCAATCCAAGATGACATCGCCCCTGCTTCGTTGATTCCTTCCTGCAGCAATTGACCTTTCTGATCTTCGCGGTAGTACATCAACTGATCACGGTCAACCGGCTCATATTTCTGTCCTTCGTGAGCATAGATCCCAATTTGGCGGAACATCCCCTCCATCCCGAAGGTCCGGGCCTCGTCTGGAACAATTGGCACCAAGCGTGGGCCAAGCTCTTTGTCACGGGTCAGCATGGTCATTGCCTGGACCAATGCCTGGGTTGTGGACATCTCTCGATCACCAGAGTCCTTCAGCAAACGATCAAAGGTGCTCAATTCTGGAGCCTTGAGTTCATCTCCGCGCTGCAAGCGCATTGGCAGGAACCCACCGAGTTTTCCACGACGCTCTCTCAAATACTGCATCTCCTCGGTGCTCTCATCTGGGCGGACCAGCTCAAGCTTGGCGACCTGTTCATCAGAAATGGGAAGACTGAAGCGATCACGGAACTTGTAAAGATCATCACTAGACATCTTCTTTTGCTGGTGGCTTGGATTCGCTGCCTCTCCTGAAGCACCCATTCCAAAGCCCTTGACCGTCTTCATCAGCAGCACGGTCGGCTGTTCCTGGTGATTCACGGCAGAGTGATAGGCAGCGTACACTTTGAAAAGGTCGTGGCCACCCCGCTTCAATTTCCAGATCTCGTCATCGGTCATATTCGAGACCATCTCCAGCAATTCTGGATATTTGCCAAAGAAATTATCACGGGTGTAGGCGCCACCTTTGTTTTTGAAGTTTTGGTACTCACCATCAACACACTCTTCCATCCGCTTGCGCAACAAACCTTTCGGGTCTTGAGCTAGTAGGGAGTCCCAATTTCCACCCCAGAGCACTTTGATTACGTTCCAACCCTCACCTCGGAAGGCACCCTCAAGTTCCTGTATAATCTTGCCATTTCCTCGAACAGGACCATCTAGTCTCTGTAAATTACAGTTAACCACAAAAATTAAGTTATCCAACTTCTCTCTGGTTGCTAGGCCGATAGCTCCTAGGGTTTCTGGCTCATCTGTTTCGCCATCGCCAAGAAATGCCCAGACCTTCCGGTTGCTGGTGTCTGCCAAACCTCGATTGTGAAGATACTTGAGGAAGCGCGCTTGGTAGATCGCCATAATCGGACCCAATCCCATAGAAACTGTTGGAAACTGCCAAAATTCTGGCATTAACCAAGGATGTGGGTAAGAGGAAACTCCATTGCCTCCAGCTTCTTGTCTAAAATTTAGCAGTTGGTCTTCGCTGAGTCGACCTTCTAGAAAAGCTCTCGAATATATTCCCGGGGCTGAATGCCCCTGAAAATAAACGAGATCACCGCCATGGGCGCCGTGGCGCGCGTGCCAGAAGTGGTTAAAGCCTACTTCATAGAGCAAGGCAGAAGAGGCGTAACTGGCAATGTGCCCTCCAAGTTCCGAACTCTCTTTGTTAGCCTTGAGGACCATCGCCATTGCATTCCAGCGTACAAATGCCTGAAGGCGCTCCTCCACGTCTGGATTGCCTTCTGGTCTGGCTTCCAGTTCTCTAGGGATCGTGTTTTGGTAAGGTGTGTACGCAGAGTAAGGAGTATCAACGCCAGCAATTTGCGCCTGATCAATCAGTTGACGCATTAGATACTGAGCCCGCTCCCTGCCTTCGTGGGCAATTACGGCTTCCAAGGCCTCTTGCCACTCTTGCGTTTCTTGAGGATCAATGTCATGGACCGGTGTGTTCATTGCGTTTCCTTCATGTTCTCAAAGCGATAGTTGATGCTGAAGAAACTCTCAGCCAGAGATATAGCAAAAACGACTAAGTTATCTGTCAATGTCACTATAATCAAGAGTTGGTAACCCATCGCTTCGCCAAAAATTGGGCTTATTCGAAACTCTGCCAAAATATAGTGAGCAATCTGCCCCTAATTGCTTCATCAAAATCAGCTCTCTTCGAACATTTTTGTTGTGAGTTTATAAATCAAAATGCAAGAGAAAGCGCAGTTCGTTTTCCAGGCAGCTATATAGTCTAAGCACAATGATGCTATAGCCTAACCATTGCAAACTCTCACAAATTATGTGAACGTAGACAACCTTTACCAACACAGCTTTAGAGAATTCATGGATTTAGAAAAAATCTTAGCTCTCACGAAGAATTTAAGCGTCCTGATCGTAGAAGATGAACTTGCGTTGCGAGAGTCTTTTCAATTTCTACTGCAGAACCTGTTTGCCGAGGTCGACACCGCAGAAGATGGCCAGGAAGCCCTCAACAAAATGGATGAGCGAGATTACGATATCGTTTTGACGGACCTAAGCATGCCTCGCATGAGTGGACTACGGTTGGTTGACCACATCCGTAAAAGATCACACTCTCAGATCGTGATTGCGATAAGTGCCCATGACGATGAAGAATTTGCAGAAGCCCTTGCACCCTACAATGTGAAACTACTCACCAAGCCTCTCGAAATGGATGAGTTGTTTGAAACGTTGGTTCCACTTTGTGAACAACTGCGCTAATCCCCACACAAGCTTCCCACCGTAGCCGATTAGAGTCGCAACAAGATTTTTTGGATTTCATTGAGTACTGATTTGCGAGTCGCGCATTCATGCAAGGGCAGATTCTGCTGACGACAAAATTGGTGAATCTGTCTTCGATGTGACTCAAAGTTCTCAAGATACCGAGACCAATCGGCAGACTGCATTTGCCTTTTTCGCTCTGGGCTTTCGAGGTGCTGCAAATAATCTGGGTTTTCTCCTTCCCCCAACTCCAACGGATCTAAAACTCGCAAGCACTGACACTCGCGCCCGACAAGGCGTAGTGTGTTCAACCAACTCTCCCATTGGGCAGGAGGCCTCAACAAATCTGAAATCAGATAGACATGATCGAAAGAAAGAGGCTGCAAGGTAGGTAGTTGGGGAACCTCATTGGGACTGGGATTTTCCAGCCTTTCGAGCGCATGGAGAAAAGCTCTTCGGGTGGAACGAGGAGGGGGGACAGGAGCACCGTCAAGAAGTTGAAAGCTGAAGCGGTCACCCTGGCGCTGGAGTGTAAACAATAGTCCAAACGCCAGCAACTGTGCTGCTCGCAATTTACTGAATTCTGCATCTGGGGATTGCAACTGCATCGAAGGCGAAGTATCCAACAAAACCAACGCTGTTGCGGGACTGTGTGTGTCGCGCTGCTTAATATAGTGTCGTTGGGTGCGGCCCAGAAGTTTCCAATCCAATTCCCGCAGGTCATCGCCTGGCCGATACTCACGATAGCCAGCAAATTCGAGGCTTCGGCCGCGGTGACGAAGCTCGTGTCGACCCAACATCGATGAGGCTCGGGAGGGCTTGAGGCGCAATTCTAGTTGCTTGAGTTGCGCAAGAAGGCTAGGGTCCATCAGTAACTCCTTGTGAAGACCCAATCAGAATAGACGGCTTCGCTGCCAATTACCACGATCAACAACGAGCAGCATGAAATCCTCCTCTTTCCAAATCAATATTGCAACGCAAGCCGACGAGGCAGAGATCCTCGCTTTGAATGAAGCTGCTGTGCCCCATGTCAGCTCACTTACCGCAGCCAAGCTCGCTTCGCTACGAGAACAATCGATCTATACTGGGATTGCCCGTAGCTCCCAAGGTGAGTTGGCTGGTTTCATCCTGGTACTTGATGAAACTGCCGAATATGACAGCGTTAACTTTGGCTGGTTTCACCAACGCTACGCTCACTTTGCCTACGTGGATCGCATCGCCATTGCGCTTAGTTTTCACCGTCAGGGTCTTGGTCGCGAACTCTATGCTGCTGTCATCAACTTAATCCAGGGACGCTACCCAACACTTGCCTGTGAAGTCAACCTGCGTCCACCGAATCTGATCTCAGAGACGTTCCATGCACAACTTGGCTTTGTAGAAGTTGGACAGCAAGATACCGAGGGCGGAGCAAAGCGTGTGGTGATGCTGACTCAAGATATCCAAGCCTGAATAACCCAACCTTTCGAGAGAGATGATGGAAAATAAGACCGTCAATCGTAGTGATTTTGACCAGTTCATGGTACCCAACTATGCCCCTATGTCTTTCATTCCAGTGCGCGGAGAGGGCTCAAGAATCTGGGATCAACAAGGACTAGAACGTGTTGATCTAACCGGAGGCATTGCAGTGACTTCCCTCGGACATTGTCATCCGGCCCTGGTCAAGGCACTACAGGAGCAGGCTGAGAAACTCTGGCACATCTCGAACATCTATACTAATGAACCCGCCCTGCGTTTGGCTCGCAAGCTCTGTGAAGCGACCTTCGCCGAACGGGTCTTTTTTGCCAACTCTGGAGCAGAAGCGAATGAATCCTGTCTCAAGCTCGTCCGCCGCTATGCGTACAATACTGTTGGTGCAGAAAAAGATGAAATCATTGCAACCTTCAACGGATTTCACGGACGGACTCTCTTCACCGTCAGTGTGGGTGGTCAACCGAAGTATGCAGAAGGCTTTGGTCCAAAACCAGGAGGTATCCACCATGTGCCCTATAACGACTGTGATGCCCTGAGAGCCGCTGTTTCTGACAAAACCTGCGCAATCATGGTGGAGCCCATCCAGGGGGAAGGCGGCGTGCTGCCTGCCAAACAAGAATTTCTACAAACTGCCCGAGAGCTTTGTGACCAGCACGGAGCCTTACTAGTTTTTGATGAGGTGCAGAGCGGCATGGGACGCAGCGGTCATCTCTTCGCCTACCAGCACTATGGCATCACTCCCGATGTTCTCTCCAGTGCCAAGAGTTTGGGAGGAGGATTCCCTATCGGGGCGATGCTGACCACGGCGAAAATAGCCGAACACTTCAGCGTTGGCACGCACGGCACTACCTACGGAGGAAACCTACTGGCGAGTGTAGTGGCTGAGGCAGTCCTTGATGTGGTGAACCGACCTGAAGTCCTCGAAGGGGTTAAGCAACGGCATGAGTGGTTCCAAAGTCGGCTGAAGCAAATCGGGGAACAATATGGAGTCTTCAAGGAGATCCGTGGACTCGGCCTGTTACTTGGTTGTGTGATGAACGATAGCTGGGCTAGTAAGGCCGGAGAAGTCATGAAAGCTGCCCACGATGAAGGCGTGATGGTCTTGGTGGCCGGACCCGATGTACTGCGCTTGGCCCCCAGCTTGGTGATTACAGAAGAAGAGATGACGCAGGGACTTGATGCATTGGAAAGAGCCATTAGTAAACTAGCGAGCCAATCCAAAGCCGCCTAAGCCCAGAAATAAGGAAAGATCTAGACAACAGGAGGCCTGTTTCAGCATTTCAACCTAGGATTCTGCCAAGCTTTTGCAGGCCTATTCCTCAAAACTATCCCTCCATCCCTGTGTTTCTTGAAGATAGGTAGAAAGTCACTCATGAAAGAAGCATCTCCTACCCTTCAGGAAACCATTGAGCAAAGCCCCTTTGTTCTTTACCCCCTGCGCTATGCAGTGCTTCAGGTAGTAGAATGTCCCAACCCCCAACCTCATTTTCTTGTTACTCATGAGGCTGAAGAAGTCAGTGTGATCACCACAGAGGACAAGCTTGACTTGCTGACTTCCCAAATTTTAAAGCAGCAGCGTTGGTTCCACTTGCTGGAATTTAAGATGTCGACCCCGTTTGAAACACCAGGTTTCTTGGCGGCCATCGCCTCAAAATTGGCGAGCCATCAACTCAACATTTTGCTAGTATCCACCTTTTCAAAAGATTGGTTGCTACTGCGAGAGGAAGACCTGGAGACAGGACTCAGCGGTCTCCATGAGTTGGGGTTTCAACAAGTCTGCAGCTAAGCTCTAATATTCTTTCTCTGAAATACTCTTCACCTAATCTTTTTCACCGGAGTCCATGATGTCACGGGCTTTTGTCAAGGAACCCGATGGTGACGAAGTCGCTGATGACCTTCCGGAACGCAAAATCAGTCCACATCCAAATTACCTAACTCCCCGTGGCCAGCAACTCTTGCAGGAACAATTGCAGCACGCAGAAGCAGAACGACAGCGGCTGCAAGGCAAAGAGGAGATGTCCGCCAAGCAGGCTCTCGCCCGTGTCGAAAGAGATCTGCGCTATCTGCGGCAACGAGTTACGCAGGCAATTTTGGTGATTCCACCAGACAATCCTTTGGAGCAAGTGTGCTTTGGAATGTGGGTTGAGGTGCTGGAAGGAGAAACCATCCGCAAGTTCCAGATTGTTGGGGAAGATGAGGCGCTGAACAACCAACAACTGATTAGTTGGGTCTCACCACTGGCCAAGTCGGTATTGGGGGCTGAGGTAGGAGATCTGGTCCAATGGCAAAAACCTAGTGGGAGCGTGGAGTTAGAAATTCTCTCGCTTAGCTATGTTTCCATGAATTGATTGAATGTAGCCCCTTTTCCCAAAGGCCTTCATTCCGAAGTCAGTGAGCATACTAGGCGGTCTCAATCTCAAAATTTTTCTTCTCTGTGGAGAATCAGACAGATATTGAACCAGGTGAGGAGCCTGACCTAGCAAGCTTTTTCAACTTTATCTCCTGTTCTTCTAATCCCCAGCAAACGAATATTACCAATTCTTCCCTTCAGAACATCTTCCTTGAACTCTAAGTTCTAGCATCCCAATCTATCTAGCCCACTTATTTTTTCTAAAAAAAATCTTCAAAGAATTAATTCATGAAAAATATATAATCATGAAATTAATATAAAATCTATTAAATTTTAAAATTTATATATTATTAAATCAGTATTTTATAATTTTTATCTAAAAAATATTAAAAAAATGATTGATAGTTATTTATCCTTTTTGTAACATAATTTCAACATTTGAAACAAACCCGAGACACGTTGACTCGGTTCTTAGAAACCCCATCCAGAGGATGAACCATGAAAGCTCAATTCGTAAGGACCTTCATCAAAGCAGCAGCCATCTTTGCCTTGGCAACTTCCATTGCAAACTGTGGCGCAATGCCTGAAGAGTCGATAACCGAGACGACTTACCAACCATCGTCTCAACCAACCGCTCCAGCTGATCCAGAAGTGCCAACTGTAACAGATACTAACGAAGGCGAGCTAGTCAAAGACGGCTGTGAGGCATTTGGACTTGTTTATGACGCAGCCAACAACACTTGTGTAGATGACGACTTTGGAACTAACATCATCGATCCTATCACTCCTGAAGAGCCCATCGTAGAAACATGCGAGGGGATGGGTTTGGTAGATGATCCAAACGGTGGTTGTATGACAGAGCCAGCTATAGCTGTACCAGTAGCTGAAGAGCCAACTCTGAGTGAAAATACTAAGGAAGTATTTGACTTCACTGTTACGCCAGGTGAGCGAAAGCTTGTTGCTACTTGGACAGTAGATCCAAACGCGACAAGCTACACCATTGAGCACAACTCAGTTGGCGCGGCATATCCAACACTGAGCAACACTACAGGCTCAACTTATACATTCGCCACAACATTCTGTACTCCAAAGGAGTTCAAGCTGGTAGCTAATATGACAGACGGTAGCACGGTAGAGTCCTCAACACTTGGCCCATTCAAGCCAACCAACTGCGAGTAACAGCAACAGCCGCTCAGAAATGGGCGGCATTTTTTTGACTTCCGATTATCTTAAAGCAAGCTCATCTCTTCCAAACAAAAGCCCTTGGAAAATCCTTCTGACCTGCTTCAATCACCTGACTGAATACTCTCAAGATCCACTCTGTCGTTGGATTAGTTCGAAAATCTACAGCGACACCTGATGCAAGAGATGTTACCGAGAACAAACTCTGATTCCTCCGTTTGGTCAGACCCGATCAAACGGCAACCCCTGCACTGAACACATCCCTTCCTTCCCCACGTAGTTTCATCCGTGTGTACTCCCACTCATAGGGCGCCTCACGCAGTCGAGTAGGGCCATTTCGCACATCCACTCCCATCTTGGCCGAGGCGGGATAGTGGCTATAGATCATCATCCGGCGAGGTTTTTCCGAGATGTTGGGTCGAGAATTGTGGACAAGCAGGGATGAGAAGAAGGCGACGGAACCAGCGGGCAGCAGTAAGTCTTCACCACCCTCAAAATCGACTAATCCTGGTTGGACCTGAAGGCCGATATCAATAGATTCGTGCTCAAGGTGCGACTTGTGCGTTCCGGGCCAGACGCGAATTGGCCCTGACTCAGCGGGACAGTCATCGAGGGTGATCGCTGAAGAAATGATACCCTGCGGGTAGTTCTGAGCTCGATAGTAGGCCCAGTCATTGTGCACCGGAAAACGATCCGTGTCACGGGGCTTGGTTTCAAAGCCAAAAGAGAGACCGGGCAGCGGTTGCTTGTAGTTCAGTTTTTCTTCCATCAAGATGGGCTCTTCATTCATCAAGGTACGCATCGGGTCGAGGAGGCGAGAATCAGCTGAGATTTGTGAAAGGTAGAGTGATAGATCATTGATCGGCTGGATCTTGCGCACGAGGTAGCCCGCTTCATTCCGAACCAGATCTAAGCGTCCACTCTGGCGCTGGAGGCTGTTCGAGGAGTTAAGAATCAATTCCAGAATTTCATCCGCTTCCTTACGCATGCGTTGCACTTCCTCCTCTGAGAAAACAAGCTCCATCGCTACGTAGCCGTGTTCCTGGAAATGTTGGATCCAGCTGTCTTGATTAGTTGTCATCGTCTACCCAAGTTTGCTATGGTCTCCAAGGAAACCTGATTGGAAGAATGCAAAGAATTTAATCTCTACGAACCAGAGAACAAACGCCTGAACTTTAAGGAGAATACACATGAGCCTAGCAGAATTTTTTCGGACCCTCTCCAATAAAGTGCGCTTTGCCACTTGGACTGAGGAGGAGCAAATCGCTTTGTTGAAAATTGTGGATGATCTATACCGAGCTGACGGGCACTATGCTGCAGAAGAATTGGAAGATTTTCGTCAGAAGTTATCCATCTCTGCAGTCTATCAGGAGGATCTCGAGCATATGCCCGTGGACAAGGCAATGAGTATTTTGAAAAAAGATCCTGGCAAACTTGATCTCGCTTATACGATCTTATCAGAAGCCGTTTACAGCGATGGGCGCTTTTTGAGAGAAGAACGTGAATATTTGGATCAGTTGATCACGCGCTATCAGTTGGATGGAGAGCAACTAGAGAAGCGTCTGCGAAGAGAACAGCGCAAAGCTGGGAATGAGGACTTGACTTAAAATGGCGCCTTCGGGGATCAAGTGAAGCTTCGTTCATTCTTTCGTTTGCAGAATAGTCTGAGGGCTTGTTTATGGATGTTTAAATTCGAATCTCCTAAAGAAAACAAATTTTGCTCACCGCGCATGACAATTAGTAACCGTGCCCTCTTAAAGGATGTTGCCAACAGGCATTTGACACTCCAATGAACAATCGAATTTAACTCGGTTTAGGAATTTCCACAAACCGAACAAAGTCTATTCTGCGATAGCTAAATTTTGTTTCTCCCCCAGTCATCCTCTACAAAAGAAAAAGAATAATTTATAGTCATCTCAACAAGTCAACTATGGTAGTTGACAATTTTCCCAACAGTTCGGAGGTGACATGAATCAATTCAAAACAGCAGTAGTATCAACCATCAAGCAAATGAGTTTGGGTAGCTTCGCTTTGGCAATCTTGGTTCCTAGCACAGCTTTTGGAGAAATTCCTAAAGTTGGTAGTTCTTGTCCGAGTAAATGGCGAAGTTCTGGAGTTGCCTATTGTGTGAAATCATCACCCTGGGCGTTAGATGCCATTCCCAAAATTGGCAGATCCTGCCCAAGCTATTGGAGATCCTCCGCAGGTGCTTACTGTGTGAAATCTTCCCCAGCCTCTCCCGATGCCATTCCAAAGATTTGGCGTTCTTGCCCAAGTAGTTGGACTGCCTCTGCAGGGGCATACTGCTTAAAAACTGAGTGAGGCTTAACGCAATTCAATCTTTGAAATACGAGCCTCATTGAAATCAAGAATTAGTATTTCAGATTGAGAAGTTCTTTAAGCTACTCGTTTAGAAATAATTCAGCGAAGGGATGGTGTAGTGTTGTTTTGTGGTGGAGGTATGGAGGATCGAACTCCTTGCCTTAATGCTTATTTACTGATCAAACCTGCCATACGTGTCCATATACGTGTGCAGCATTCCAAAATTCACTACCTAAATCTAAAATCTATTTGCCCACAAGCTAGCAGCATATTTGCTCGTTGATCTCTCTCAAATTAAATCTTCCCCTATCTTTGCTTTCTTAACCATTTTTTACTTTTTTCGTCAGTATCAACAGCAATCAGCCTCAACCTGCTAAATTGAGGCAGGATTTGTTTGATTGCCATCAAAACTCTTCCGGAGGAGCAAAGGGAACCAGCCTATGTATGCTGGTAGAATTGATTCTACCAACATTATCACTTTTTAATTCGGTCAAACACGCCGATGAAAAAACCGCAGATCATTCATTGGGCCTTCCCTGAGCAAGGGCTAGTGGCCAAACTTCGCCACTTCCATTTTTGCGAAGTAGCCATGACGAAATCGTCAGAGTCCACCCAGACAAGATAACATCGTCGACAAGCAAGACAGGACTGGAGATAATTTGATCTTGGATTGGAGCAAGTGACCCATCAACATTTCTAGCTTGCTGGAAGCTGTTGTTGAATTTGTTTTGTTCGGGTCGTGAGTCAGTCTTCTCAATTGCTACTCTGAAAGATAAATTCAAAGCCTGCGCAAGTCTTTTGGAAAAATCTGGAACCAGTGTTGGATTCCGTAAAGATGGGACACAGGTCACCCATGTCGGAGCTGGCTGGGGATCCCACTCCCTGAACATAACTACGCAAGCATCGATCAACTCATCAGAAAAGTACTGTTGTTGGTTTTTGCCAACATTCACCAAATCTCCTAGACCTGCATCCCCTAAAAGACTCAGTACTTTTCCAGAGTTGGCTTGATAACTTTTGGCAATCTTACCGTGGTTGTTTGAATGCTTCAGTCCACCATTAGGCCATTGCTTTCGAGGATTAATTGGCAGGTGGTATCTTTTGAGAAAAATGTTTGCTTCTCTAAGTTTGTCTTTGGGAAAGTCTTCAGACAATGCTTGCAGAGATGAAGTAATGACATCACTTGGATCACCGTCTAATTCTCTAATTAGAAATGACATGTGTTGACCGAATGGGAGATGCACGTATTCGCGCATTCGCTGCTGTTCTCTTCGACGAAGTGTTGTAAGGCGTTCGGCCCGCTCCCAGATATCCTCGCACAAGGCGACCTCCTTCTTTTGCCAATGCCTTCCACTTTTAGTGATGGGTGCGGGCGACTCCAGTGCAAGCAACGATAGAGTTTTTTCAACCCTACCTTGGCTAAGATTAACTTCTTTTAGCAACTGGGGCACCGATAAGCCTGCAGGATGGGCCTCAAGTTGAGCGACTACTTCTTTAACCTCTTCATTTGTGGGAAAGGCACTCTTAATAAACCAATTAGCAATGTCATCCTCTTCTTTTCCACTTAGCAAAATTCCATAGGCGGCATTCAAGGCACGACCTGCTCTTCCCACCTGCTGGTAATATGCAACCACTGAAGATGGCATTTGATAGTGTATTACAAAAGAAAGATCAGGCTTGTCATACCCCATCCCTAGTGCCGTGGTGGCAACCAAGGCTTTGATGCGGTTTTCAGAGAGAGCTTGTTCCAACTCCGGACGGCGGCTACCCGATTCCCCAGTGTAGGCTTCCACATCAAAACCCTGACTATTCAACCAATTGGCTACTTGGTTGGCGTCTCGCACCGTCAGGGTGTAAATGATGCCATGGCCAGCTAGTGCCGTGAGTTGATGGGAAAGCCAAGCAAGGCGCTCAGCTTTACTTTCCAGACGAATGGTTTGCAGAGTGAGGGATGGCCGGTTGAGATCACCTCTTGAAATTCTAAGATTTGGGCCCAACACATTTTCCAGATCCTCCACTACTCGGTTGTTTGCGGTAGCAGTGGTTGCCAACAACTTAATGTTAGGAGGCATATTTCTAATAAATCTTTCAAGCAGGCGATAATGCGGCCGAAAGTCATGCCCCCAGTCTGAAATGCAGTGAGCCTCATCAACTACTACCAGTGACACATGTAGCGAAAGCCCACCCAGTATCTCTGTCCTGAATCGCTCGTTAGCCAAGCGCTCTGGAGAAATGAGCAAAATGTCGATTTCATTTTGCTTTATTTTCGCTTCGACTTCAGTCCACTTTGCTATGTTGTCAGAGTTGATTGTCGCAGCTCGAACCCCCATCCGCTCTGCGGCAGCTATCTGGTTCCGCATCAGTGCGAGCAATGGAGAAACCAACAAAGCTGGACCACATCCAGCCTCCCTCAATATTTTGGTAGAAATGAAATAGACAAAACTCTTACCCCAACCTGTCTTTTGAACCACAAGTAAGCGATGATCGCCATCGATCATTTGTTGGATTGCCTCTTCTTGTCCCTCACGAAAACTGGCATGAACTTGACCTGAACCAAGACGCAGCAATTCTAAAGCTCTCTCAGCAGAATAAATTGTTTCTGTCATCTGGTATTTTGATGCTTGTGGCAACGTGTCATACGTTTATTTAATAAGTTTTAATGATTGCAAACATCGGAAATAAATAACTGATAACAATCAAAATACAGATCGATCTATTTGTGGTCAAAACAACTGTCTCAATAATCTTTCAATTCTTTTTGGATCCTTGCTTGTGTGACCGGAGTTGATTTGAGAGAAGTTGATCTAGGGGGAGTGGGTTTGAAGGAAGTTGGTCTGACAGGCGGTGACTTGAGAAGCTCTGAGATGCATGAACCAAACTTGAGCAGAGTAGTCCTGTTGGTAGCCAATTTAGATTCTCAGACTTGCAGGGCACGAAACTCTATAACATGCTGATGCCAGATGGCCAGAGAATCTTTAGGGGTTTTGCAGGAATTATTAGTAAGGCCCAAGATGAATAATCAGCCAGCAAACAGTTGTTGAGATTCTTCATCAATGAATCAAAGCAAATTTACAACTATAAGAATCACGAATGAGTAAAGTAAAAATATACCAGAAAGCTTGGAGTCTTGCACTGAAGGGTGATTTTTCATTGGTGGATCAAATCTATCACCCAGATTATCGATCATTTGATTACAGAACAGGTATCTATACAAATATTGATGACGATAAAGTCATTGTGACAACAGAAAATGAAGAAATTTTCACAAGTTATCCTGATGTCCTTTATGAAAATGATGAGTTTCTGTGCATCATTGCGTATCAAAAAGTTTCTGATCCAGAAACAAGATACAGATCATTCATTACAGCGATTAATTAAAGGCGGACAGATTCTTAGCCAAAAAACTACAGTACAAGAATTAGATTTTGATCCTAGTGAACACCTTGACTGGAACTGGGTGGACCATGAATAATTTGGCCAGCAAGCAGCCAAGAACTAAACAATCGTAAAAAATCAAATCACGGATAACATGAGGAAAGCGAATGACCAAAGCGGAAGAATACGTAGCAGCTTGGCGACTGGGTTACAGGGGCGATTTTTCTCTCGTGGATCGCATCTATCACCCAGATTACAAATCATTTGATTACAGAACAGGTATCGAGGCAAATTTAGAAGACGACAAGGTCATCACCTCTACACTCAATGCCGTTATGACCATTGGGCATTTCCAAACTATCTATGAAAGCAAAGACTTTTTATGTGTCGAGTGCTTTGTAAAGCGGAATTATGCTGAAATTGATGGTTCTGATCCAGACTATGCCGCCCGAATCACTGCTGTGCACTACGAAAATGGAAAGATCATAGCGCAAAAGACGTCTACGAATCCCTTGGATTTTGATCCAAGCGAATACTTTGAATGGAACTGGGAAGACTATGAGTGATGAGGTGGTAGTACTAAACTATTTTTTTAGGAATGGTTTTTATCTTCGGCAAAATAATTTTCCATCACCCACTCCAACTGTTCATCACCTGCTTGGCCTTCAAAAGATTTCTTGATACATCCATTGTCTCGCAACCAATTGAGCTTTAACTCAGTGTAATTTTCCCATTCTGGTTCGAACTGATGTGGATCATCAAATGCGCCCAAAATAATTCCGGCACCTCCCATGCTATAAGCATCAGCTTCTACGTTGATCATCGTTCCACATACGGGACAAAAGTAGTGACGTACAGGTAGACCGCTCTTACCTTTGGCCACGTATTCAAAAGTTTCTCCGCTAAATTGAACGTTGGCGCTGTCATCAAATATTACGAAAACAGCCATTGTTCCAAGGAGTCTTCGGCAGCGCATGCAGTTACATTGAAAGACCATCCAAGGATCTGCTTCTGCCTGAAAACGAACTTTCCCGCAATGGCAACCACCTTGATGCTTGATCATAGAATCCCCGCATTGATGTGTTGTTTATTTTACCGTGAACAAAATGATTTTTGTTCAACGTCAGATTTGCTGAGATAATTCCCACCATAAGCATTTCAAGTCAAGAACAGAAAATAATGAATAGACTCCATAAAGTTTGGGAACCAAACCAAGATGGATGGATTAACTGCAGGGCACTACTCACAGCAGATTTGAGAGAAAATCAAATCTGCTGGAGAGTGTATTGTGGGATACAAAAGGTCAGAAACAATTGGGACCTGTACTAGTTTAATTTGTTTTTAATGAGGTGAAGGCAAGAACAGTTTGATAAATTTTATAACATAAACCAACTAGTAGCTTGACAAATTTTGTGATTGGGTTATGCATCTTCGCTTAGAAAATAGATCTATCCAATCAATATGTCAGTAAATCTGATTTTTGATAAAAATATTAGTATTTACCATATAATCATCTTTAATTCTTTTATTTCCTAAAAGAATTACAAAAATTAATTAACCTAATTATAAAATATAAAATATAAAAAAGAATCTATGAAGATACTAAAAATTTATCGAAATTCGATCGTTTCATCTATGCAGAATATGTACATATTTCTTTTTACAATCGGAATTTATTTTGTCTACATTCCTTGGAATTTAGAAAGACTTAATCTCGTAGAAACTGATTTGGGATTGTGGCTTTTTATATTTGGTATTTTGAATCTGTTAAGTAATCAAATAACCGGAAGAATAATTGCTCCAAAAGTTGGTTCAAAAAATATTATTATAATTGGCACAGTTATTCTTTCTATATGCCCTTTTTTACTCGTATCTGTCGAGACTTATTCTATGTTTATGCTTGTCGCAATTCCTTTTGGAATAGCTATTGGGTTCGTATTTCCTACTAATCAAAGTTTAGTTTCTTATATAGAAAGTAAAACAAACAAAATTTACACACCTTTATATCAAGCTTGTATGAGCGCGGGGTCTTTATCTGGGGCACTAGTAGCGGCTTACGTTATCAAAAAAGATATTGATCCTCAGGTTACATTTGCCGTAATGGGTATTATAATTTTACTGTCTGCAATTATATTTTACTTTCTTGGTATGCCAAAAGCTGAGGAAAGCAATGATCCTGTAAATAAGTTTAAAATACCTGAGAAAAAAATATTAATATTTGGCGTATTACTTATGATGAACTTCGCCACACTTGGTATTATCATTGATTGGTCTTCATTGTGGTTAACAAAAGATTTAATGGCACCACTTTTTCTTGGCGGACTTGTTATAGTTTTCTTTAATACAGGTGAAATAATTGCAAGATTAGTAGCCAGCTATATTATTAACTTACTTGGCGAAAAATTTATAGGAGGATATTTACCAATTATTGGTTCGTTAGTTTTATTTTTAAGTATATTGACTTCAAGCCTATATGTAATAATACCTGCATTAGTTTTATTTGGATTATTCACTGCTAACTTCATTTCTATTGTAATACGACAAGCGATTAAAGTCACAGCTGAACCAATTTCTTTAGCAGTATCAAATTTAACAACACTTGGTTTTTCAGGATTTATATTCGGTCCTGCTATAGTTGGTTATACAGCTAAAATATTGGTCTTACATTTAATATGTACGTACTCTGTGTTGTTTGGGCATTAAGTGCAATTTTTCTAATTAAAATGATTACAACTGAGGAATACAGTTAACGTGCTAGCTGATACAAACACTTATGAATAACCTCTCCCACATCGAGAATTAACTGCTATTGTCAACGGTCACGGCGACTTCGAAGGACAGCGGTGAGAAGATAAGGCCGATTAGGAGTGGATCGTCAGGCAGTTGGTGGATTATACCATCGCAGAAATGAAATCATGGATACTTGTATAAGGAGAATGGGCTATGGCAAATGCGCTTAAAGGAAAGACATCAGTTTAAATTATCTATATTACTCCAAATGAGAGGGCGACAGAAGCACTTAGAGTATTTATAGAAGGACATATGGAATACATGAGGACAAAAAGCCATGAAACTGGTCCTTTGAAACTAATTCACTATTCAATTTCTGAAAGCCATGAATGGGCAGATAATTCACGATGGGAGACCGGTGAAACTCCTGAAACAACTGGGAGAAGGGTTTTTCATCTGTTCGAAATTTATGAAAATTTAGAAGGACTTCAACACCATTGGATGGAGACACAAGAGTTCATAGGCGAATTTTACGAACTGCTAGAAACTCACAACATTGAAGTTCATACTTTTAATCAAATGAAAATCATCCAAAGTTTGTGGGAATAATCATGGGAGTTAAACAGGTGTGGGGCTACACCATCGCAGAAATCAAATCAAGGATACCAGCATAAGGCGAGAGAATGACCAGAGGAGAAGAATTTGAGAGATTACAATTCCGAACTACTCGGGAGAAGAATGATTCTCTGTTGGAATCTCTTTTTCATCCAGATTGTACTTATGAAAACAACCTGATTCCAACTGAATTAAAAAGTAGAGAAGAGGAACATATTTTTTGGGAGACACTGAAAGAAGATATCAATGCAGCAACTCATAAAGTGATCTATGAAGATGAAAATCAAATCCATGTTCACAAGTATTATAAACTGAAAAGCACAGATCCATTTTATTCAGTCATTCAGAAAGTGACTATAAAAGATGGAAAGGTTCTTCATAACCAAGAAGAATATGAAGATTTAGACGATGATCCATCTGAAGGTCAACCTTGGACATGGGAAGACGTTAGATGCTTCCATGAGATGACCCCAGCCCCAGCCACCACCTTTGAAGAATGCCAAGCTTTTGCTAACCAGAAGAGCATTCCCACACTGACAAACAGTTCTACTGACAACGAATGGAAATGGAATTTGTCCTAATCCAAAAAGCTAAAGTCGAAGAATTAGACGATGACCCCAGCGAAGGTCAGGGTTGGAACTGGGAGGATTACGAGTAATCAGCAAACAGTCGGGGGCTACATTACTGTAGAAATCAAATCACGGATAGCATGAGGAAAGAGAATGACCAAAGCGGAAGCATCCGATAAAGCGTGGAGGATCGCCATAGATAAGGATTTTTCTCTTGTTGATAAAATTTATCACGAAGACTATCGAGCTTTTGACGCTTATGCAGAGGTCGAAGTTAATCTTGAGGCTGAAAAATCAGGTATAGAAACCTTCGATGAATTTTTAATAGACACCAACTCTACAGTTCTTCTAGGGAATGATAATTTTCTGAAGGTACATAGGATACAACAGACATGCAGACGCAGAAGTATTTCCTTCTGTAATGACCCCTATTACCTACAAAGACGCTCAAATTATCACTCAACAATCTTAAGTTGAAGAATTAAACTACGACCCCAGCGAAGGCCAAGACTGGAGTTGGAAAGACTTTGAATAATTCTACCTTACAGACTAAGGAAAAATGAATTACAAAGAATTGTCACAGGATTTTTCGAATATTATAAGTTTTCAAATTGGGAAAAACTATATGATTTATTAAACGAGAAGATCGAATATGAAATAGTTTGGAATGGAGTAAAATATAAAGGAAGGGAAGATGTTTTTACAATAATTACAGAAATGAATAACATGACTGATATAAAAGAATTAAATCTCCTAGAGATA
>JACLAD010016059.1_pt1 | contig 47128 bp, 58 predicted proteins | sample 8027901 | NCBI WGS metagenome assembly JACLAD01 (sample SAMN15725071, study PRJNA655200) | protist metagenome | isolation source: fluorescence activated cell sorting (FACS) single amplified genomes of... | place: Spain: Blaines Bay Microbial Observatory, Mediterranean Sea | collected 2016-07-05 | reverse complement strand
AAGAGAAATTACCTCATTTGGCCTATCGGCCAACTTCCACTTGAGAGGGAAGGAACAATCGAAACCGTTTTGAACCTTCGCTTAACAGCAGAAGGAAAATTCATAAAATTTAACAATGAAAAGCCTACGACTGCAGGCACTTACTTAAGCTCCTCAGTCAAGGGCCTGGCCCACCATTATTTGAATCCAAAGGAGAACCGCATGTCTCTCGGTCATGGACGCCACTACTTATCCATTCCTGGTCCTTCGGTGATGCCGGATCGTGTGCTGCAGGCGATGCACCAGGCTGCCCCAAATATCTATGAAGGCGCGCTCTATGAGACCGTGGAAGGCATGTTGCCCGATCTGCGACGAGTGGCCCGGACTACTGGGGAGGTCGCTTTCTATATTGCTAACGGACATGGGGTTTGGGAGGCGGCCCTGACCAATGCCCTCTCTCGAGGAGATCGAATCCTGGCGCTAAATACCGGTCGCTTCGTGGCACTCTGGGCGGACATGGCGCAGAAGCTGGGAGTGGAGGTGGATCTGATAGACTTCGGCAAGGCATCACCGGTCGATTTAGATCAGGTGGAAGCCAAGCTGAAAGCAGACTCGCAACATCGCTATCGGGCCATTCTCGTAGCCCAAACCGACACGGCGAGCTCCGTGCGGAATGACATCGCAGCCCTTGGAGCCCTGGTCAAGTCCACCGGTCATCCTGCGCTGCTGATGGTGGACTGCATGGCTAGCCTTGCCTGTGATGTCTTCGAGATGGATGCCTGGAGAGTTGACGTGATGATGGCAGGAAGCCAAAAGGGCTTGATGACTCCACCAGGGTTGGCCTTTCTCTATCTGAATGAGCGAGGAATGGCAGCTCGGGAACGGGCTGACCTCGTAACGCCCTACTGGGACGTGCGTCCACGCGTAAAGCCGGATGTCTTCTATGAATATTTCTTTGGTACTGCACCGACTCATCATCTGTTTGGTCTACGCGAGGCACTGACAATGCTTTTGGAGGAAGAGGGATTGGAGCAGGTCTGGGCTCGACACGCCAAGCTCAGCCAAGCCGTTTGGGCGGCCTTTGAGGCCTGGAGCGTTGGGAGTTCGATAAAGCTCAACATCCAGGACCGACGAAACCGCTCTCACTCGGTCACCTCGGTCTCGATGGAAGCTCCCTATGGTACGGAACTCCGCAAATGGACGGAACACCGCGCAGGGGTCACTCTCGGATTGGGGATTGGCATGGCAGAACCAGATGATCCGGCTCGACACGGATTCTTCCGAGTGGCGCACATGGGACACGTCAATGCCCACATGACACTAGGGATGCTGGGAGTGCTGGATGCAGGCTTCAAGGCGCTGAAGGTCCCCCACGGTGATGGTGCCCTGGAAGCGGCGAGTCGAATTCTCAGTGAAGCTTAAATGGAAAACGAATCCTGGCCCATACCAGGAAAACTTAACAAAAAATTGGCCAGGTGATTTGCCTTATGCCCCTAGGGAGAAGATGGTCGAGAGGCTGGATGAGGGGATTCCTAAAACCTGACAATTATCGCCCCATTTTCAATTGAAGCAGCCCCTCACCCACCACTGACGTGGTCCCCCCTCTCCCAACTGGGCGAGGGTTTTCGGATAATCGTTCAATCAAGTTTTTCCATCTTCATTTGAGACAAGCTGGCTGAAAGTCAGATGAGGGAAATCCAAAATAAAGAATTCAGGGTCGTTGAGGCTTGGGACGGCTGTTGTTTGGAGTTCTGGATTTGCCGGGAGTGGAGGTGCGCCGCTTGCGCTTGAGGTATTCCGGATCACGGGTGAGATTCCGTGAAAGATAGACGTGCTCATTGGGATTACCAAATCCCTCTTTCTTGAAGAAACGCAGGGCCTTCTCGTTATCGGCTTCGGTATCAATCAGGATCATCCGAGCTCCCTCCTCAATGAACAAATCGGTCAATTTGTCGAGCAGGCGTTTGCCGACTCCCTTGCCTTGCCAAGCGGAATGCACTCCCAACCAGTCCACCCAGCCATAGACCCAGGCGCTTCTTCGTTTCTCCAACATCGCTCCCAAGGCAAAGCCGATGACCTCCCTGGCCTCTGTCTCTGCCACCCAGCAGAATTCTCCATCTGTGTTGAAATTGTTGATAAAGTCGGTTTCGTCCCAAGTGCGATAGAGATTGGGCCAGTCTTCTGCCGTGTAGAGTTGTTCGCCCAGGGCATAGACCCGATGCAGGTCCTCAAGTTCCATTTCACGAATTTCAAAGCTGCCCTGCGCCTTGGTCGAGGGGAGAATCCCTGTACGGATCTTCGAACGTTGATTCGGTCCTTTCGACAGCAGGCGATTCACTTCCTGGGCAATCCACTGAGAGGCCTCTCTAGCCTGGGGCAACAGGTCGCGCTGGTTGATGAAACCATGCACCATTCCCTCCCAGTTTCGCTCCACCACAGGAACCTTTGCATCGCGTAAGCGTTGGGCATAGGCCAGCCCCTCATCCCGTAACGGATCAAATCCGGCCACCAACAGTAGGGTAGGAGGCAGACCAGTTAGGGAATCAGCAAAGATTACGGAAGCCTCTGGGTGTTTGGGATCTACAGCGGTTGGTAGATACTGCTGAATGAACCAACGCATGGATGCCCGAGTGAGCAGGTAGCCCTCAGCAAAGGATTCGTAGGAGGGTAGACTTTGGGTGAGATCGGTCACTGGATAGATCAGGACCTGCCCTGCCAATTTGAACAGAGCCTGATCTTTGACTCGGAGGGATACCGCTGCCGCTAGATTCCCCCCAGCGCTGTCTCCTCCAACTAACAGTTTGTGCGAATCTCCTCCAAGCGAGTCCGCGTTTTCTGCAATCCATTGGGTCGCTGTCCAACAGTCGTCCAGTCCAGCTGGAAAGGAATGTTCAGGGGCTAGCCGGTAGTCTACCTAGACCACCAGCAATTGAGCTTCCTGGCAAAGTGCTCGGCAGAAACCATCCACTCCATCCAGACTCCCCAAAACCCATCCACCTCCATGAAAAAAGATCATCACCGGCAACCCGGTAGCTGTTGCAACTGTGGGGCGATAGATCCGCAGGGGAATTGAACCATTTGGGCCCTCACAGTGCCGCTGCTCCACAGAGCCAACAGCTTGAGGTTCGCTGAGTTGCCATCGGCGACTGGTTTCTTCTGAGATTCTTCGAGCCTCTGGAGGGGCCAGGGTCGTTAGATCAGGCAGATTCAGGGAAGCACGTAATTGCAGGTAAAGTTGGGCTTCTGGCGCAAGTTTCATAGGGTCTCAGGCTGCATAAATGAGCAAGGATTCAGGATCATTTTGAGATCCACTTGAATTCAACCGAGTTTGCCACTAAATCAGCAACGGAAGCCAGAAAAATGATTAGTCCTCATACTTGATTTTCCTAATTCGCCTAATCGATCCGTCAAATCAACTCAACTTTAGAAAGCTTTCGTCCAGTGAGAGATCGTTGAGTCGGCAAAGCGTTCTGAAAACTCTCGCTCAACTGGGAGAAGTCAAAGAATCAACTGGTTGCTTCTCAGTAAAAAGATCAAATTTATAAATGAAATCAATGCACTGAAAACCCTCGCCCAACTGGGAGAGGGGGGACCACGCTAGTGGTGGGTGAGGGATTGATGAAAACGAGAAAAAAATTAGATAAATTAGACAGTTACAAGAATTCCCTCATCCGGCCTGTTGGCCACCTTCTCCCTGGGAGAAAAGTACAAAATATGTGGGGTTAGTTGAGCAGGAAGATCAATGAATTTTTAGGAAGGCCAGCAGAATCTTCAGGGAGATCTCAAGAGAAAGATATCCGTTTGGGGCGAGCACAGAACAAAAAAATGGGCCAGCATTTCTGCCAGCCCATTGTATTAGGTAAAGGATATATTACCTAATAATCTGATATTCTGAAAACCCATATACGTGATGTTTGAACTGTATCTGCCAAACACCATCAGCGCCTAATGTAGCAGCACGAAGTATGGATGTAAATTGTGTCCTATCACTTACAGGTAGGTGTTTCAAATAATTTTCGAAAGTAATATCGAAGTCTGATCCTACACATCCCATCCATCTAACCAATGTTCTAAAGTCCTGATCCTTACACTCTGGCTTACCAATGGAATCAGCAAACTCATTTTGTTCAGCTTGATCGAACGGATGATTCAGCATCTTGAAATCATCGTATCGATATCTTGAGTTTTGATTAGGTGATTCATTCATCGCTACAGGATTGGGGTGACCCACCATTGGATCATATGTGACATTATCAGTTCCAACAAATCTCCATACGTCATCTGGAAAGACTGGTAATCTATTGAAGTCACCAAAAGCATTTTCTTTTTGGTAACTAAACTTGAATGTTTCTTCAGCACCTGTAGCAGCATATCGAGCAGTAATCTCAGCTGGAATCGTTGCTGAGCTTTCGTTTGTATCCTGCTCTGTTACCATAACGAACTCTTTGTACCGATCCGCAACATTGTAGTTGTAATGCTGGCTTCCTGTATACTCCTTAACCTCAATGGTGTAGTATCCATCACGAACAGGAACAATTTCATTCAACAATACAGTTTTGTCCGCTCCGTCTCTGACCCACTTATCCTTCTGCTGTTGGAAAAAGTCTGGGTTGCAAGCTGTATACTCAGCAATAGTCTTGAAGTCAACGCCTACACAATGACTATTGCCTGCTTTCATAGCCCACTGATCTCAGTCGAACTGATCAATTCTGTAAACAACATATTCAAAGTAACTCCATCCACCGTTACTGTCTACAATGTCAATATGTTGCTGGTAACTCATATCTCCACTAATAGTAAAGTCGGCTACACTTTCAAATGTCTTCGTTGTCTTGTAGCCGTGGATACTCATACCGTGCTGCTTAATCTTATCATCATCCAGTAATATGATTGTAGCAGTATGGTTATGACGGTTTTCATTAACGGCATAATCACTACTGTTCCAATATGGTGGATCCCAAGTGCTGTTTGGATTAGTAATGATATAATCATCAGTATGCCAAATACCTACACTTGTGTCTAAATATACACCCTCTTCTGCACCATCTACAGTAATTGTAGTAGGAGCTGAAAGTTCGCCTACACCAATTGGACTAACACCTGCTACCACATATGTATAATCCTGTCCTGCTTTAAGGTTGTCAAAGTTAACAACAGTTCCACCTGTTACAGTAATGTATGGTGAGTTAGCATCAACACTACCACCTGTTGTGTAGTATACTCTATACTTATCTACACCTTCTACAGCATCCCAGCCAACCACTACAGTGTCACCTACTGAGTTGATAGCAACTACATTCTCTGGTGTGCCTGGCAGTGTATTTTTGTAAATGTTAGCAATGTCTGCGTCAGTCATCGCATCACCGAAAATCATTAGTTCGTCAATGTAACCTTTCCATGGCTGTTGTCCGTAGCGATTCAAACCTACCTTCAGTCTGTTAAACTCAGTGTCAATACTGTCGTGTGTTCCTACATTCTCGCCATTGACATACAAGTTAGCAGTTCTGTTGTCGATAGTGATAGCAAAGTGTGTCCATGTATTTAATTTTAGTTGATTTGGAGCAGTCAATTTCTGATTGTTTTCACAGTGCTTACAAGCAAACAGTTGAGGACGCATATTGCCATCTACATTCAGCTGGAAGCCTTTTCCCCATCCGTCATCTTTACCATTCTCCATGTGAACAGCAGTGGTTGAGAAAACTGAAGCCCACTTATCCATGTCTTCGTCTGCGTTCACCCAAACTGAAATAGTAAAGCTACCATCCGCAACTTCAGCAACATTCTCGTCGTTGAAGTCCAAGTTGTATCCGTAGCCACCGTCACTATCAAAGTGTCCAGTCTTACCGTTAACACAACCATTGGAGTAAACAATGGAATCACCAGTACCTGTCAAGTCGTATGAGCCAGCAGAGTCGCTCAAGTCACCTTCGAAGTTGTAATAAGCAACTAATCCTTCTGGTTGGTATATGGAAGGAGTACAGCCAAGTGGTAGAGCTGATTCAGTAAGTGGAGTACCTACTGCTTCTGTGCCATCTGCCGCAACTGCCGTTACAGTGTAAGTATAAGGAGTGTTTGCTACGAGTGGAGCATGAGCAAACAAGATTGGATCAGCGTCATCAGCAATTTGCTCAGCGGATACGTTAATGATTTCCTCAGTTCCGTCAGCATTTTGCCATGTCAAGTTGTATGATGTAGCACCTTCAACTGGGCTCCAAGAAACAACAATCTTCTGCTCTTTCGGTGTAAGCGTTACAGTAGGAGCGTCAAGCTCAGTACCACCGTCAGTGCCGTCGCCACCTTCGCCTGTACCTGCTCCATCACCAGTGCCGTCGCCTATGCTTCCGGAGCCATCAGAAGAACCAGTGCTGGTATCTCCACCGTCAGAACCGTTTCCATCACCAGTACTTGAGCCACCAGTTGAGCCATCCCCTGAGCCATCACTGCTACCATTGCCATCTGTGGATCCGCCACCAGTTGAGCCATCCCCTGAGCCATCAAATGTTCCTCCAGCGCTTCCAGCCCCATCACCTGTACTGGTACCACCATCAGAACCAGTGCTGGTATCCCCACCGTCTGATCCAACACCATCACCTGAAGTACCAGTTGATCCTGCTCCATCAGAGCTTCCTTCTCCATAAGATGAACCGCTTCCGCTTGTGCCGCCACCTGTTGTTCCGCTGTCTGTCCCTGCCCCATCACTAGCGTTTCCATCAGATGTTCCCCCAGCGCTTCCAGCCCCATCACCTGGGAATCGATCAATTCCTGAGCCGGATCCCCCGATGTTCTCAGGAGCTTCTGGTTAGTCTTGATCGTAAACAATGGTTCCTTCTTCGATGCAGCCAAAGAACATGAAGCTGGTTAGGATTACGATGAGCAGTTTTATTTTACCTCTTTCGGTGATGGTTCAGAGCACGGATGATCTATGTTGATGTTTGAGTTGCATTTATGTTACTTTTAGTCATCAAAAACTGTTAAAAATAAAATATATCTTTTATAGATAAAAAATCATATAATACTGTTATTATTAAGTATAAAAATAAATAATCATTGGAAATTTATAAATAAATCAAAAATAATAACTATATTAGACGTTACAGAGATCGAACATTTGTCCTGAATTTCCGTCCAATAGTCTTCCATTCATGGCATAAACAGCTCAGAATGTAGAACAAAAGATTGATGTAATATATTTAAATAATTGAACTTTTTGAAAAATAGGAGATAGAAGTGCAAAAAGGGGAGTGACAACGCAAGAGAGAAAAACCTCACTTGAGAGTTAAAAAGCATTAAAAATATATTTATCGGAAAATTGATGGAAAATTTCCGGAGGATCTCCAGTCGTGTAGGCACAAGAATGAGGGAGCGGGGAGGCTTTGGGCTTAGGGTAACCGGAAGGTCAAGGTCGGTCACATCACTTGACAGCCCCGGAGAGCAAGCCACTGATGATGTACTTCTGGAAGAACAAAGCAAAGACAACGGGGGGAATCACAGTAAGGACCCCGGCAGCGGTGATGGTGACATAGCTGACATCAAGCGCCGTGGCGAACATCCCAGCGACCACGGTGCTGGTGTAGGACTTCTCAGTCTCAGTGATCAGCAGAGCGAAGAGGAATTCACCCCAGGAGAGCAAGAAAGCGAGGATGGCTGCTGTCTAGTCCTGGAATGGAGAGAGGGATGATGATCTTGTTGGCAACCTGGAAGCGGTTGCAGCCGTCCATTCGAGCTGCGTCCTCCAACTCGGTTGGGATCGTTTTGAAGTAAGCCTGAAGCAACCAAATCGAATACGGCAGGACAAAAGACATGTTGATGAAGATCAGGGTCACCAAGTTGTCATTCATCCCCATTTGCTTGGCAAAGAGCACAATGGGAATAGCTAGGGATAGTGCTGGTACAAGTCGGACAACCAGAATGGAAAAAAGCAGGGTGTAGCGACCGCGGAAGTTGAGGCGCGCGATGGGGTAGGCGGCATAGGCCCCAAAAACGACACTGAAGAAGGAGACACTCAAGGCGATGATGCCACTGTTTACAAAGGAACCAAGGTAGACGCGAGCTTGGTACGAGGAGCTATACCCTTCGGTTGAAATCACGGCTTCATCGAACAGGGCTCCATAAATGATTTCCTTGTAGCTGGCAAAACTCACAGGGTTAGGCCACAAGGAAGCAGGAACCTGCATCAACTGTCTTTCTAGTTGCAAGCTGGCACCAATCATCCAGAGAAAGGGGCCGACGAAGACAGCCAGAAACAGCGCAGAAGCAAGGTAGAGCAGAATGTAGCGAATGATCCGATTGCTCTTCACTGAAATTCACCCCACTTCAACTGAGCAAGCTTGTCTTGGTACTCCTCCATTAGGGCTTGGCCAGTTATGGGTGCTTGCTTTACGTCAAGGGCCACTTCGAGCGTCGGTGCACACACTAAGATCGGAAGCTTGGCAAGTGACCGTTTTGCTGGATGGTTTTTTCAATTTTTAACAGCTCCAGAGAGCAAGCCGCTCATGATGTACTTTTGGAAGAAGAGAGCGAAGAGTACAGGGGGAATCACGGCAAGTACGCCAGCAGCGATGATGGTGACATAATTGACATCAACATCATTGGCAAACATGGCTGCGACCACGGTACTGGTGTAGGACTGTTCGGTCTCTGTAATCAACAGAGCAAAGAGGAATTCACCCCAGGAGAGGAGAAAAGCTAGAATTCCGGCAGTAGTCATCCCAGGGATAGACAAGGGAATGATGATCTTGTTGGCTACTTGGAATCGATTACAGCCATCCATGCGAGCGGCGTCTTCCAATTCTGTGGGGATAGTTTTGAAGTAAGCCTGGAGCAACCAGATAGTGTAGGGCAGCACGAAAGACATGTTGATGAAAATCAGCGTCACCAGATTGTCGTTCATCCCCATCTGCTTGGCAAAAAGCACGATTGGAATAGCCAGGGCCAAGGCGGGTACCAAACGAACTACCAAGATGGAGAAGAGCAGAGTGTAGCGCCCCCGAAACCTCAGGCGTGCAATTGGATAAGCGGCATAGGCCCCGAAGACCACGCTGAAGAAAGAGACGCTGAGGGCAATGATCCCGCTATTCAGGAAGGAGCCGAGATATATTCTCGACTGATAGGAAGAACTAACACCGTAAGAAGAAACCTCTGCTTCATCAAAAAACGCCCCCATGAAGATTTCCTTGTAGCTCGCCAGACTGAGAGGATCTGGTAACCAGACTGTCGGAACCTGAACGAGTTGACGCTCCAATTGTAGACTTGAGCTGACCAACCAGACAAAAGGGCCAATGAACACGATCAAAAAAAGCGCAGATGCTAGGTAGAGCAGGATGTAGCGAGTGAGATTTTTGCGCTTCACTGTTTTTCTCCCCGATCCAGGAATGCGTAGAAGACAATGGCAATGAAGAGGGTGATCAAGCCGAGAATCATGGCCAGGGCACTGCCCGTTCCAAAATCAAGCTTCTTGAAGGTGTTGATGTAGATACTCCAGCCGAGGACAGTTGTGGCTTTTCCAGGCCCACCGGAAGTTAAAACATAGATCAGATCGAAAACCTTGAGCGCAAAAATGGTTTCAAAGATCAGCACAACAGTGAGGGTTGGTCGAAGCAGAGGCAGTGTGATGTATTGGGTCCGCTTCCAGGCATTTGCACCCTCCAGTTCTGCTGCTTCATGCAGTGTTTTGGGGATCGTCTGTAGTCCTGCAAGAATAAGTAGAGTGGCTAGGGGTATGTTCTTCCAGGAATAGGCAATGATCACCCAGATCATCGCGCTGGGCATTGTGGTCAACCAAGCAACATATTGATCGATAATGCCCCCCATCTGAAAGAGAGCGTTGATCACCCCAAAAGCTGGATGCAATAGCCATTTCCAGAGCAAGGCATTCACGACATCAGGAATGGCCCATGGAATCAGCAACAATGCCCGTAGGATACCTCTCCCTGGGTAGTCCTGATTCAAAAGCAAGGCTAAGAAGAAAGCAACTACGGTGATGACGGCCACTGCACTAACCGCGAAGATAAAACTGGTTGCCAGGGAATCCCAGAACTTATCGTCTGTCAGGATTTTTTCATAATTCTGAAAACCTGCAAAGGGACGCTTCGCTCGCTTGAGGTTATAGCGATGAAAACTGAGATAGATGGCGTAAGCCAGGGGTACCAGAACGGTCACCGCCAGGATCAGCAGCGCTGGAGCACTGAAGATCAGCGCCAGTCTTCCTTGGGGAATTTCAGAGGAGGGATTCTTGGTCATTGTAGAAAGGGCATTCTGAACGAATGCCCTCATGATGTTATGAGATCAATGGAAGCAGCAGTGAATCAGTACTCTGACTGTAGCTCATTCCAATTCTCAGCCAATTCTTCCAAGATGGAATCAGCGTCACCACCGTTGATGATTTCCTGAAATCCACCCCAGGCTTCAATCTCCCAGTCTGAGAAATAGGGTACGAAGCGATAAGCCCGGTTGATCGCATACTTGGCTTGCTCCTGGAGCAGGTCTGGGTCGATCCAGCCAGAGATCGAGTTGCGGACATCAGTGTCCTGATAGAGTGGAGCCGGGGAGAAGCCGAGTCCAAACTCCAAGGCCCAGCGTTTGGGCACATAGTACACTCCAGTGGCATCCTTACCTCCAAGGAATTGAACCAGTTTCCAGGCTTTTTCCTTATCTGCCTCAGAGGTGATGGAGTAGAGGCGCACGTATCCGATAGTCCCACTGACAGCATCGTCAGATCCGGGAATCAACCCATTCTTGATGTTGCCTGCCTCATTGGACTGCTGGGGATCGTTCATCACCTTCATGACATAGTCAGTGTTCAGCGTAAAAGCTGCAGTCCCTGAGCGGATGAACTGATCGATCTCACCGTCACCTTGGCTCATGGAGGCCTGATTGATCAAACCCCTCTTCATGCCATCAGCAATCCAAGCTAAAGCCTTGCGGACGCCACTATTTGGCTCCTGGAATAGAGGTTCCAACTTGTCATTGAAGAAGCGACCACCAAAGCCGGCTGCAACAATTTCCAGTGTTCGCAAAATTGAATTTTCGTTAGCTGCGAGGCCGATAACGATGGGACTTTCCAAAACACCCTTGTCTTTCATTGTTTGGGCTTGCTTCATCAGGTCATTCCAAGTCTTAGCTGGTGCATTCAAACCTGCTTGTTTCATCAGGCGGTCATTGTAGATGAAGACAGAGTTACCCGAATAGTAAGGCAGACCATAGACCTCGCCCTCGAATGACATCTGATCGATGATCCCCTGAGGGAGATCGGCCATGTACTCATCCACACCGGGCAAGCCAGTCAAGGGTACGATCCAGCCAGCAGCAGCCCACTCTGCGAGGAAGCTATCGCGAACATAGACAATGTCAAAGTTAGTTCCCGAGGCAAAGCTCGAAACCATCTTGGTGTGGTACTCGTTGCTGGGGAAGGGGTTGAAAGTCGCACTCAGACCAGACTGACTTGTGAAGCGCTCAAGGTTTTCCCGGACCACATCCACTTGATAGGGCCACCCGGTCAATTCTACATCAACGTCCTGAGCAGACGCAGGGGCTGCCCAACCAACCAAGGCAAGCGCAGCAATCGTCAACCATTTCTTCATCATGATCTTATCCTCTTAAAGAGTATGGAAACGTGGGGGGCAGCATCCCCCGAAAGGCTCACTTTCTATGTGAATCGGGCTTTCATTGAAATGAATTTCTCTCTTAGGAGATCATTCACACTTTTTCAGCCAGCTATCCGTGGAATGAAAAACAAAAAATTTGATTTTACCAAAATAGCCTTAGGGATAGTGAGTGGGCGAGGTATAACCAGAGAAATATTTTGTGTCAATCAAAAAAACAGATTTACTCGAAGTGATTGGCGTTTGTTAGAAAATGCAGCAAGATGATTGATTGGTTCAAAAATCTTTACTCAATTGTGCTGAGGAAATAAGTGATGATCGAGCAAATTTATTGGGAGCAATTGCGGTCTCCTCAATTGAAATCACTAGCAGATGTCAATGCCATCGTAGTTGTTCCAGTCGGTTCGATGGAACAGCATGGACCGCATCTCCCGGTCAAGGTAGACGCACTACTAGCGACAGAGGTGGCGCGGCGGGCGGCGCTGAAAGTTCAGACACATCAACCAATATTGGTGACACCAACGGTTTGGTGTGGGCTTGCTGAACATCATATGGATTTTTGTGGCACGCTGACCCTTGATTTTGAGACCTTTCATGCGCTGTTAAGAAATCTTTGTCGCTCCATTCGTCACCATGGGTTTCGACGAATCTTCCTTCTCAATGGTCATGGTGGAAACATTGCTGCTCTGAACGTAATCTGTTCGGAGTTGGTCAGAGAGTTGGATGGATTGAGAGTCGTTTCCGGAACCTATTGGACGATTCCCGAGGTGGCTGAGAAGTTTGCCGAGATCCTTGAAGTCCAGCAGAATGTGCGTCACGCTGGTGAAGCAGAAACGTCGATGATGTTGGCCTTGGAACCAGAACTGGTCGATCAGTCCATCCTCAATCAGTCTGATGGGACGCCAGAGATTCCCTTTTATGGATCCGGGGTTTCCCGCTGGGTCTCTTTCAAGGAGGTTTCTGCCAATGGTGTGATTGGGAGTCCATCGGTCGCAACAGCCGCCAAAGGAGAGTTGTTGCTGGAAGTTGCCTCCGAAGGGATTGCAGGAGTGCTACAAGATCCCGAGTTATGGCAAAACATTATAAAGTGATTGTTGAAATGTGCGCAAATCGATCAAAGTGGTCTAATCAATTGTTACGCTTGCTAGGGTGGATTCTGATGTTCAACATGATTTTATCTGCCTGTTCGGTAGTTGGAGTACGGGCCTGGGAAGAACCAGCGTATCAATCAAAACTGCAGGATGGGAAATTTGAAATTCGTGAATACCAACCCTACCTAGTCGCCGAAGTCTACATGGAGGGAGAAGATTTTGAACAGGCTTCAGGGGATGGGTTCCGAATTCTGGCTGACTACATCTTTGGCAACAATCTCTCGCGTTCATCAGCTGTTCAAATGGCTGGGAAAGCAGAGAAAGAGAGCGAAAGCATCGCGATGACCGCTCCTGTTCAGATGGATCAGGGAGAGCAATCAAATCAATGGAGAATGGCCTTCAGTCTGCCTTCCAAGTGGAACTCGGAGACGGTGCCGATTCCAAATGATCAACGAGTACAATTGCGAGAAGTACCTGCTGAAAAAGTTGTGGTTTTGCAGTTTAGCGGACTGATGGGAGTAGATGATTTGAAAGAAAGAGAGCAACAATTGAGGCAGTGGGCCACGAAGCAAAGAATCACTGTGGTAGGTTCGGTACGGACTGCTCGCTATGATCCACCGTGGACGCTGCCATTTCTGCGAAAGAACGAGGTTCAGTTGAAGGTTGAGGAGTGACCTGGACGAGAACGGCAACCTGATGACTGTGATGCTGAAGAGAAAGTTTGGATAATCTGTTGTGGGGCTTGCTAATGAAACAGTCTTTCCTGATGGTCGTACTGCTGCTGATGCCGATGGTCGTGCTCGCGGACTATGAATTGGATTGGCCTGAGGCGGACATCGAAGAATTTAATGCGAGTTGTATTCAGTCTGCACTGGAGAGCACGGGTCGTCTCAACGCCAGTGAATTAGCCAATCTGGAGGAATCGTGTGTCTGTTATGCAGAAGTGCTGGATTTTTTGTTTAGCTACGAAGACTTCTTGGCCAATACTGAAGAAATCATGAATACTCTGGTGGATCCCGTGATTGAGGTCTGCTCCACACGCTTGAGCCTCACAAGCAAGGAATGAAGATTCATCGAGTTTCATGTCACTTTAAGAACTCTACTCTCAACACGTTTTCCCCTGCCTCTGCGATTGGGCAATGTCCAGCAAGTGCTACATCCACTTAGACAGAAGTGTTTGCATGGAGTCCAAGGTAAAGTACTAGAGATTGGCTTTGGAACCGGTTTGAATCTTCCCTTTTATTCCAAGGATGTTGTGGAGGTGCATGCGGTAGATGTGAATCCAAAGATCGCTCCGAAAGCCTTGCAACGGATTGAGGAAGTGCCATTTCCTGTTCAGCATCATTTGCTCTTAGGCGAATCCTTGCCAATGGAAGATGAAAGCTTCGACTTCGTGGTGAGTCATTCACGCCTTGCAGTATTGCAAAGGTGTATCAGGCAGTGCAAGAGGTCTGGAGGGTGCTGCGACCAGGTGGACGGCTCTGTTTTCTGGAGCACGGACTATCGCTGGACCCAAAATTAGCGAGTTGGCAAACTCGGCTGAATCCACTGAAGCACATTTTGGGGGATGGCTGTCATCTGAACCGTCCGATGGATCAGATTATATGCTCCCAGCCGTTCCGAGTAAGGCCAATCCAAACCTTTTATTTAGAGGGTGTGCCGCGGGTGATTGGTTGTCTCTATCAAGAGCGGGCACAGAAACCAGCCTGATTTCAAAGAACCTTTCCCGTGTTGAGTGTCGGTATTTACGAAGATTTTCAGGCGGGCTGGCGATTGGTCTCTAGATACAAGCCAAGGGCATCTCTTCCCGCAGTATTTCCGACCCATTCCGTAAAGCCTTGCAGCTCTAGATCAGTCAGTAGCTCATTCCACTTGTTATGATCCCAGGTGAAGTTTCTGCGAAGCCAGTAATTCAACTCCTTCTTGGGAAATCTTTTCTTTGGTTTGAAATCCATTTTTCTCTCCTGCAAAAATTCAAGAAATAACTAAAAGTTGCGACAAGTATTTTCATTTATTTGCAACTTAAATTGTAATTTAGCAGAAAATCAGAGAAATTTTGAAGCAAATTTTTGGAAGGTCTGTCGGATAGGCAAAAAACTCATTTTCTGCACGGAGCCTGTCAGACGACCTGCTAGGCCTTGAGCCAAGAAGTGCTGGCCTCGGCGACAAAATTGCCAGCAGTCAATCCTCTTACCCCTGCTATGGGCCAGATGGAAACTCGATTAAATGACGTACCCGACTGGAAGTACGTTTTCCAGGAAATTGACCAGGTCTATCGCTTAGGCTCTGCGGGAGGTAGTGCCATCATCAGGAGCCATCAGCGGCGTGTGCGAGAGGCCATCAGCAAAATCACGAAGAGCAACCCTTACTACACTCCAAGACAACCGGAGAACAAGCCGGTCAATGCACACTGGGGCCGGGCGCTTGATCTGGCAGATTCGGGCCCCTTGGCCCATTTGTCACGAGTGTTGTATCGGGTGGAGAGCCAACTCACCTGGGAGTACGGCTATCAGAAAGTTCCCAGGGAACTTGCCAAGCGCTACGCCTATTGCGAGATGATGGGACCACAGGGTCCGATTCAAGCTGAAGGATTGATACTGGGCTTAGTGCTCTTAGCGCCGGGGACTACCTATCCCCAGCATCGTCATGATAAGATTGAGGAGAGCTATATCTCCTTGGCGGGGGCTTGGTCAGAGAATGATAATGCTGTCTATGCCCCAGGATCTTTGATCTTGAATCGTTCCACTCAGCATCATCGGATCACGGTAGGTATTCGTGAACCTTGCTTATTGGCTTATGCCTGGATAGGACCGCCAGAACGCTTGTCAGCCCCAGAGTTTCGGTTTTCAAAGTTGCCACGGCGTCAGATCTGACGAATCGAGTTAGCTTAAATACTCTTCAACCTGCCAGTACTGTACGTTCCAGAAACCACCAACCCCCAACCACTGATACCGCCAGAGACCCAGGTACAATTACCCAGGGCCGATACCACTCTCTGTTTCTGCCCCAGAAGCCAATGAGAACAAAAGCTACCGCGATCACTGCTAGTTGTCCCAATTCTACGCCGATATTGAAGGCGAGAAGTCCTTCCAGAAATGCATCGCGAGGGAGACCGATTTCAAAGAGTACACTCGCAAAGCCCAAGCCGTGGAGTAATCCAAAGGCAAAGACAACGGCCGCTCGCCACTTCTGTAATTTCTGTGTGAAGAGGTTTTCGATGCCCACATAAACAATGGAAGCGGCAATCAAGGGCTCCACAATGTTGGAGGGTAACTGAACGATTCCATAAATGCTCAGTCCCAGTGTGATGGAGTGGGCGATTGTAAAAGCAGTGACCTGGGTCAGCAGAGGTTTCCAGTGGGAACTCAGCAGAAAGATGCCAACCACAAATAGGATATGATCCAAACCTTTGGGGACAATGTGCTCAAAGCCAATGATGATGTAATCCAGAAACTGCTCCCAGCGGGTCCGTTGGTCAATTCCTGCGATAGAGATCGGCTCACTTGGATCTCCATTTTGAAGCCAGAAGGAGACCCCGTCCCCTTCGCCTTGCGGTAATACCCGAATAACGCTTGATCCGAAGGCTTCTTTCCATTGCCAAACAAAACTCTCAGCACCGTAAGGCACTACTCCGGTCAAGACAAATTCAGAAATCCGCGCCAGTTCCAAATCTCCAATTTCTGGGATTGTGAGTTGTCCAAGCTGTGGACTCTCCGCAATGTCATCACCAAAGCGCAGGGTTACTCCCTCGAGAAACTCTTTTTCAAAGGGTTGAAATGCCGAACGCAACTCATTCGGAGACAGTGCTCGTAGAGTGTTGTAGCGCTCTGCATTAGGGGAGTCATCTGTGTCTTCGTGTTCGGCGCCGATACCTGAAAGAATCGCTTCCAAGTTCAGACTGATCATGATGGAGTAGTCCCCGTTGGGCTGCATGGCAAAGGTCGCAATTGCTGGGCGAATTTCATGGGCCATCAATAGGCTAGGGAATAGCGCCAAGCAAGCTGTGACCATTAGGAAATTGAATACTTGCTTTATCCGTCGAGGGCTCTCTCCAAACCCCAAATTATTTTTAAGTCCGTCTGAAAAACAGAGGAATTTCATGAAAATTCTCCAACGAGTGTGCTTGGGCTTATTCGCAGCCTTGGTAGTGTCCAATTCTCTCCAAGCTCATGAGTTTTGGATGGAACCAGAAAATCCATCGGTATCTGTGGGTGATACCTTGAAGATTAAACTAAGAGTCGGTCAGCATCTCAAGGGCAATCAACAGCCTTACATCAAATCTTGGTTTGAAGAGTTTCAAATCCGAGATGCAGAAGGGATGCGTCCTGTTAAGGGAATGCAGGGCGACATGCCTGCTTTTGCGATGAAGGTCCGTACCCCAGGATTACAAGTCGTCAATTATGTCTCGAGTACGGATGACATGCGCTACAGATCGAAGGAACAGTTTGAGCGATTCATCGAATATGAAGGTCTGACAGGTGTGTTGGAACGCCACCAGGAGCGTGGTCTGCCCGAGTTCGGTTTTCGAGAAGACTATATAAGATGTGCCAAGGCTTTGGCGGTGGGTGGTACTGCTGAAGGACAGGATTTGCTGGTGGGAATGCCGTTGGAATTACTGGCCGAAGAGAACCCTTATGTGACCCAGAAAAGTAGCCTTCCGGTACGGCTGTTCTGGCAAGGGGAGCCACTCCCCGACATTCAGATTCGTATCTTTCATCGAGGTGGTGAAACAGAAGAGACTACGGTCAGAACAGATACCCAAGGACGAGCTCAAATCCCACTGACGGCCTCTGGCTTTTTCCTGCTGAATGCCGTGCACATGCTGGAAGTCGAACAGAAGAACGGGGCTGTTTGGAAAAGCTATTGGGCTTCACTGAGTTTCACTTATCAATGAGTCATGTTTTGAGTTTCGATGCGAAGCGGCACCAAGAAAAAATTCATCGGGTAGAAGAGCATGTCGCTCAACACAAAGCAGCATTTGCACAGCATCCATGGAGAGAACACTACCATTTTCAACCTCCTGTGGGTTGGATGAATGATCCCCATGGCTGGATTCAGTTTCAGGGCAAGTTTCATCTGTTTTACCAACACAATCCCTTCAGCGGGAAGTGGGGTGCGATGCACTGGGGACACGCCATCAGCGCTGATATGATGCATTGGGAGCATCAGCCGGAAGCACTGGTGCCGAGTGAGGATTGTGATGACTGGGAAGGTGGGGGCATCTTTACCGGATCTGCGATTGAACATCAGGATGAACTGATTCTCTTCTATACAGGGTGCACGAAAGATAGACAGGTGCAGTGTATTGCGAGTTCAGCTGATGGCTTAACCTTCTCAAAATCAGAACAAAATCCAGTACTGCCAGATCCCCCATCTGGTATCAATCCTCATGACTTCCGGGATCCCAAAGTCTGGAAACAGGGGAACACCTGGTACATGGTTACTGGGGTCTCCACGAGGAAAAGCAATTCCTTGGCAGCAAAGAGCGGCCAGTTCAGGAATCAAGGCAAGGTCTGCCTGCACCGCTCCACGAATCTCAAGAATTGGGAATTTGTCAATTACCTTGTCGAGAGCAGGGGGGAACTGGGGACTATGTTGGAGTGTCCCAATTTTTTCCCCTTGGACGGTAAATGGGTGCTGATGTTTTCGCCGATGGGTCTGCAGGATCGCCAGGTGATTTACCTGACCGGTGATTTTGACGAGCAGAGTGGGTATTTCCAGTGGCAGACAATGGGGTCAGTCGATTTGGGTTTTGACTTCTATGCTCCTCAGCACTTTCGTGATGAAAAGGGTCGGGATCTGATTATGGCTTGGGTTGGTTCATGGCCTTGGATGCCTTGGTACCGTGGCAGCTATGAGACAGAACAGTTGGGATGGTGCGGCAGTCTCACGCTACCGCGTCAAATCCGTCTGTGTCCGGATGGAAAGCTGGCAAGTGAACCAGTCGAGGAAGTGGAACAACTCCGAGAGCAAGAACAGTACTACGCCCCCTGCGTGATTGAAGAAGCTAACCCCTTGCCCTTCACTGCTGGGGACGGTGTGCATTGTGAAATTATTGCTAGCTTTGATCTGTCAGAAACTACTGCTCAGCGAATTGCATTTCACCTGCGTGGTTCTGCTGAGCAGGAGACAAAGCTGGAGTTTGACCTGGCGAAAGGTGAGATGATCTTTGATCGTACTCGCTCAGGGAATGTCTCTGCTCTTGAACGCACGTGTCTGTCGGAATCAGCGAGCCAATCTCAGCTAACGGTCAGGATTTTCTTGGACAGTATTTCGATTGAAGTCTTTACGGATAATGGTCGGACCACTATGACCAACAATATTTTTTCCAATCCAGAAAGTAACAAGCTCTCCATCAGCACGGTTGGGGGCAAAACTCGTCTTCTGGGCCTGCGAACCTATGGACTGAAATCCACTGTGAATGCCTGAAGCTTCTCCCTGGCTTGCTTGTCAGCAAATCAGTATGGGCCAAGGATCATCCTCTCATCTCCCTGAATACCCTATCTTTCCTTGCAGAAGATCTCCGCTTGAACGACGTACCAAGCTCATGAGAATAGCTGAATTGATTATGTGATCGTGGTAGGATAAAGATCCTAAGTCTAGCCCTTATTCGAAATCTAGCTATGTCAAGAGAGTTGCCCAATCTAGGTTTCGGGGGCAGGTGATGACTTGGGCAGTTGGATGTCCTTTCCATTCCCACTAGGCCACGGAGATTAAAATGGCAAATTACCGAATGATCATGCTTGTGGCTCTCTTTGCCTTCCATTCAGGTCAGGGACTCTCAATGGACTACAGCATGACCAAGAGACTCGCTGAAGATCAGGAGTGCCGGAGTTGTAACCTGGCAGCCGGAAATTTGGCGGGGGTCCAGTTCGTCAATTTTGATCTGAGCAATGCCAACTTGGCAAATGCTTATTTAGAGGGTTCGAATTTGAACAATAGTAATCTTACAGGGGTCAACTTGCAAGGGGCTCACTTGTTCTCAGCGAGTATGACAGGTTGCAATCTGGAGGGCGCAAATCTATCAGGAGTGGATCTGCAAGGAGCTGATTTGTCTGGTAGTTATTTGCCAGGAGCGAATCTTTCGGGATCTGATCTCTCCAACGCAGATTTTACAGGAGCGACCCTCAGGGATGCTAATCTCAGTAATGCAATCCTCAAGGGAACCCTACTGAAAGAAGCAGATCTCTCTGGAGCCAATCTTTCGGGAGCCAACCTGACAGATGCTGATTTGGCAAAGGCCAACCTTTCTCCTGCAACTCTTTTGGGGGCAACGCTTACAAGAACAAATCTCTCAGATACGAATTTGGTGAAGGCGAACTTTGAAGAAGCAAACCTCTTTCATGCTAATCTGACTGGGGCCATCGTCACAAATGGTCGCTACATTATTCCAGAGCTGCGAACCGCGAAATTATGCTACTCGATCTTGCCAAATGTCCGAAGGTCTTTCAGGGATTGCTGGACGATGGATGCACGTTGAAGGGAAGTAGAAAGTTTGAGGTGATGCTTGCTTTAAACGGGAATGGGCGTGTTATCGGAGTGGAGAGGAGCTGGCAGAAGATGTAAGATCTCCTGCCACAAAACGAGATCAAGCGGAATTGACCAATCAGGACTTCTGTTCCAGCAGAGCTACCACAAAGAACATACTCACCAAGCCAGCGCACGCAATCCCCAGTACGAAGCCCGTACCTTCCGACATGATTCCTGCCACAATCAAAGACACGATGACCAAGAGGATACCGACCTTGATGAATCCAAAAAAGAGGTTGTTCAGTGCATTCATGGAAATCTCCTCTAGCGTTCATAATTTCTAATTTGTCAGTGACCGTTGCACCGACCGTCTACTTAATGTCTTATCAAAAGAGAGGCTGAATTCAGAGGAGAGTGGGGGGAGGAAAATGTGAGAGAGGATAGATGAATCTAAATTTAATTCACAATATCAATATTTTCATTGACGTGAAGATCTTCTGATGAATACGTGTTCAAGCTGGTTGATGCATTCTATCTAGATGATCGGTGATCACTATTTTTAATCCAAGTTAAGAAGAGTAAAGCACCGAAATACTTTAAAAAGTAGAAACCGCATGACAAATTGACGGTCCTCCAGTAGTAATTCAAGTGCAATGCTTGTTTTTGGATTTAGCAAACTTGTGAAAGCGATGAGCTTACGGGAGGAGTTAGCGAAAGGAATTTGCCTGAAAGTTGGAGACTGTAGTTTTGGAGGCCGGATGATGTGGAGGCCGAATCGTTAGAGAAAACACTTGATCAAGTGGACTGAGAATCAATCCATTTTTGAAACTATTTGCTGAAATTATCCAGATTCAAGCGAGCTTCCTCGTTCAACCCTTGAATGTTCAAATCAATTTGTGAACCGATTTCTGCAAGCCCAGTGTTTTGGTTTGTTTCAGGATGAAGCTGCTGAATCACTCCTCCTTGCTGTAGGAACTTGTCCACTTGATCTTCAATCTCTTTACGAGTTGGTCGCTTACTCTCAGCTTTAAGAGATTGTTTGGAGAGACCCCTGCCAGGAAAGTGAGTCATGGTTGTCACTGCTTAAAAAGTAAGTCTAATTGAGAGGGGTGCTGTTGATAGTATTTCTTGCTCAGAACGAGTTTAGTGATGTTCCAGAGTCTATTTGATCAACTGCAGAGGGCTGAGTAAGAAACGCCGAACGGCCAGGGTCAAATGAAACAAAGTTGGATTGTAGGTGGCGAGCCAGAACAACAAGCAGATTTGAGGTTCTTCCTTTCGTCGACCAAGCCATCGGAGCAACAAATCAAACAACTCTGGCGAAAGGCGACCTGCCGAGAAGATCAAATGAACTTTAAGGTCTTCCCAGTCACGAAGCCGAAAAGACATCGGGTGTGTTGCGAATTTCTTGGTTGGATTCAAAAGCTGAGAAAATGACATGGTGCTCTCCTTCCGAATACTGAGAGAGGTTGAGGTGTCACGATCTCTCACACCACTGTTGCTCAATGAGCAATCATCCTATTTTGTGGTGGCGAGAAACCCGATATGGCAATGATTTCATGGGCATCCCGCCTGTTACGCCTGGAACCATCTGGTTCCAAATTCTTTGTAAATCGGACTGGGGGGAGATGTTGAATTCCCCTAACGGAAGCAAATTCAGGATTCGCTGCCTTCGGGAGGAGCGGGGTCTTGAGAACGTCTCCCCAGATAGTCCGAACAATCCAAAACAAGATTGACCTGCAAGTCCGGTTTTGGATGAAGCAACTCCTGGAATCGTTGCAGAAGTGCCTCTACCTCCTTTTCAGTTGCTTCCCCCTGGATACTGAATTGATGTTGATTATCGGTTCTTTTGTATTGAACAACCATGGGGTGACTACGAGGAAAAAATTGATTTCGGATTGAAACGCTGGCATGGACAGTAGTTTGCTCCCAAATTTTTGCCAGCAAAGATTGAGAGTATTTTGAGTAAATTTAGAACAAGTTATTGAATATATATGAAAATTTAATCAGCTCAATTGGACAAATTCAGATTCAAAATTGCTTTGCAGACTGGAAGGAATAGGGGAAACAGTGGGAATTTAGTGGGAGTTTGGGGCCTTAGGGCTCGGATGAATTGGGTCCTTTCTGGTGGGAATTCTCGTAGATTTCTGCAAGTAACTCTGAAAGTTCTTGCTGGTGGGAGTCATCCTCTGGAAGCCGAGCTTGAAGAAACTCAACAGTCTGAGCAACTTTGCGCCAGCGTGGCCTTTGAGGCATGGAGGAGGCGGAGAGGTATTGTCTAATTCCGGGTGATCGCCAGACCCCATTGGTCTTATCCAGGTATGCCCCCCAAAGTTTTGATTCCTGAGCCAAAGAAATTTGATCCTTCCCTTGGCAATGTTCCCAGCAATGAACTACAACCTGCATGGTTTGGGCGAGCAGATCTCTCATCGATTTACTATTCCCATGAACAGCCGGTGGACTTGAATGGCGCAATTGAGTGAGCTCGAGCTGTGAAGAAATTCTTGCTTTCAATTCCGCTTTCTGAATTGGCTTTGTCAGATAGTCGTTTGCACCCGCTTCAAAAGCCTGGGTCAACTCCTCACTCCGACTCAGTGCAGTCAGGAAAAGAATCGGCAAATCCTCCTTGGTAAATCGTTGGCGTAGAGTTGTGCAGAGCTCAATGCCGTCCATTCCATCCATCATCAAGTCCAGTAACACCAAGTCAAAATCGGAGGTTTGACTCATTAACTCCAGGGCTTCCTGACCAGAGCTGCAACAGGTGAAGGTCCAGTCAGTCTCAGTGAGCATCCCTGTGAGGATGTGCAGATTTACGGGATCATCATCGACAATCAAAATGGAAATACTCCCACTGGTCTTTAAATTTGATGTGACTTTGGAGGGAAAAGAAATTTCATCACTGAATTTTTCATTGAGCTCCTCCTCCGTCAAAGGGATTTGGGTGGGTTGAGCCAGAGGCAGATAGAACCAGAAGCACGCCCCGCCCAGAGGAGAAGGCTCTACTCCGATTTGACCTCCATGTTCCTCAATGATTTCTTTCGAGATTGAAAGGCCCAGGCCGATGCCTTCTGTCACAGCCGAGTTTTGTTGTTCGAAGGCTTCGAAGATCATTTTACGATCAGCATCATGAACACCTGGTCCTGAATCGTGAATCTCGGTTCGCACACTCTCATCATCTGTTGCAGATCGAATTTGAATTCGTCCTTGCGAGGTAAATTTACAGGCATTGTAAAGGAGGTTTAACAGAACCTGCTCAATCCTTGATGGGTCCGCATGAACTGGGAGGATAAATTCAGACACCTGATTTTCGACGCGGAGCTTTTTGGTAGAAAATTGGACGTTGACCAGGTTCACCGCAGAGCGCACAAGCGGCTGCAGGTAGCATAGCTCTGGATGCAGTGTTAATCGATTCTCCCTTAGTGCTGCCTGATCCAGTAGATTATTGATGAGCAGATTCAAGCGCCTTCCGCTTTGGATCATCAAATGGAGCGTTTCAGACATCTGCTGCATGCCTCGCTGACGAGCTTCAGTAAGCAGGTTTTCTGCGAGTCCCATGATGCCATGCAAGGGCGTTTTCAGTTCGTGAGAGGTGTTAGCCAGAAATTGATTTTTGAAGCGTTCCGTCGCCTGCATTTGCTTCAACAATTGTTCTTGGGCTCTCTGGCGTTCCCGAACATTCTGAGGAACTCGAAATGCCAATGCGATTGAGAAAAGGAGGGACTCTGAAAAAGCGCCCAATTCCATTACAAAGTAGACAGGAGTTGGAAACTCCAGAAATCCCATGGCATTTAGAGCTCCTATCAAAGTAGATATGCATAGGAGTCCCCAGCCCAGGGAATAGAAGAGGGCGTTCTTGTCTCCAGTTCTCCAAGCCCTGTAAGGAATCAGCAGAAACAGGGTGGAAATGACTGAGAGGGTCATGAAGACTCGAAATGCTTGATGGGGCTCGAACCAAGCAACTAGGAATGAGATTCCAAGAATGCAGAGGACAGCAGATCTGATGATCTTGTGCGAAATTGGATGTTTCTTTTTTAGATCTAGGACTTTTGAGAAGAAAAGTAAGACGGTGATGATTGACAATCCCACAACATATATGCGTACCCAGTTGAACCAATCGAGGCTTGGAAAGTCAGTGATCCACCATCCCTTAGTAAACATGCGGTGGAAGGTGAAGAAAAGTAGATGCAGGCCGTAGAATAAGTAGGTTCTATCGCGAAGAAAAAAGAAGAACAAAAGACTGAAAAATGCGTTACAACTAATCGCCCCCCAGCTAAGACTTAGTAGATTGTATCTGTCAGTGAAATCCTCTCTAAGCGCCTCTGGTTCCCAAATTGAAATTTCTGCTCGTAGAATCAGGTTGGGTTCAAGACGCAGGTAGTAATCTGTTTGCTGATTAGCATTTGCCGATAACAAAGTATTCTGCAGATCCCAAGTTGTTCCTCCCTCCTTGACAAGCTGTCGGGCTGATTTCTGGAAAACCAAGGAACTCTCTCCAGTCGGCTTTATTCCATAGAGTTCAAGGAATCCGTAGATGTTCTCAATACTGAAAATTAGTGGAATGGCATTGGCGGTGGGATTAGCAACACTGAAACGCAACCAATAGACCGAGTCGGTATTTCCTTGATTAAAAACATTTTCTCCGTTGGGTTGAAAACGCTGCTGATTTTCAGCACTCAGCACTTGCTCCAATGACATCAATCCTGAGGGATCTTCGAGGAACTCCAATTCGGAGCGAAGATAGATTGACTCAAACCCGGCATTGAGCTCAATGGGTGACTTCGCCCAGGTGGAGACACCTGAGAGAATATTCCCGACGAAGATCAGAATCCAAATTGTGAATGAGTATCTGTAAAGCATGGTCAGCAATAGAGAGCAAAGCAGTTGATTTTTGAAATCAGCACCATAGGTTTTTCGATGCAATAAAAAAAGATGTTTTTTGGAATTACGCTTTTCGCACTTTAAGATTTTCATTAAACTTATCAATGGCTTAATTAAATTCTGCTCAATCTGCTCTCAAACTTTGCTGGTAAATTATCAACCAGAGACTAGCTTACCCGACCATAGGTTGAGAGTCCGGAGTTTCCAGGACAGGATACCCATATTATGAAGATTCAGAGTCCAGCAGTGGAACCGAGAAAATCTTCATGACTATCTTGCTCAAACGGGGAGTATTTCACTCTCTACTGATTCTCACGCCCAGAGCGTTTGCAACAAGTCTCTCTGGGTGCTGAGGCTTATCTTTGTTTGCATAGCTCTACAACGACCTCAGGTGAGGGTCTTGTCTTAGCCCAATCCTCTCCTGAAGGCACAGTCAGGTTTTAAAGTTACTTTTCCTGGCTGTGCCAACCGATCCCACACCCTCTCCCATTCTCTGGTTCCTGCCATCATCTTGCCGACGCTGACAAAGAACTGGATTAATTTGCTTAGATCATCCATCTAAGGGGGACGGTCTATACAAACTTCTTGTCAGTACTCGCAATTACCAAGCTCCTACGTTGTTGCAAAGGGTTGATTCAAATCCTAGATTTTTGGAACACGGCCTTCACTTCAAGATCGATGTCAGCGGTATCCCTAAATCAAGCCCATCATTTTCTACGAAGCCATCTCTCAGATGAGCCTCAACAGCTTTCTATGATCGGCCAGGGCGCTTGGTCTCGTTGTTTTGGATACATTGTTGGAGACCAGGAATATGCGATCCGCTTTGGGCGTTACATCGAAGATTTTCAAAAAGATCGATGGGCGGCCAGATTTAGCTCAGTACCGCTCCCCATTCCCGAGGTCTTTGAGGTGGGGGAAGCGTTGGATGGCTACTTTGCTATCTCTCGCAGAGCACATGGGATTCCTCTTGAAAATGTGGCCCCTGAGATTTGGCGGAGCGTGATTCCAGATTTGGTCAATGTACTGGAGGCTTTGCGAACTGCAGATCTCAAAGAGATCGCTGGAGTGGGACATTGGGACAAAGATGGCACCGCCAATTGTGCCACTTGGAGGGAGCATCTGCTCACTGTTGTTGAAGACAAGCCGACCCAACGGACTTACGGTTGGCGTCGCAAACTGGAACAGAATTCTCCATCAGGAAGGGATGTTTTTGAGCGAGGGTTGGATAAGTTGAAGAATTTTGCCTTAACGGATGTCCCTCGTTCTTTGCTGCATTGCGATTTGATGAATCGTAATGCCCTAGTTTATGACGGACGCATCAACGCAGTCTTTGATTGGGGATGTGGACGTTTTGGAGATCACCTCTACGATTTGGCCTGGTTTGAGTTCTGGGCGCCATGGCACACAAATATCGATGTTCCCCTTCTTCGAGAAGACCTGGAAAATCACTGGATTCAAGTTGGCTATGTGCCAACAAATCTACAAGAACGACTTAGCGCTTGCTATCTGCACATTGGGTTGGATCATATCGCATACAATGCACATACAGAAAATTGGCTGGTCTTACGGGAAACAGCTGATCGGATGTGTGGACTTGTCAACATGTAAGAATTCACATTTGGTCAATTCACAATTGACCGTGGCTTGCTTCGCTCAATCTATTGATAAATACGCTGCCGAAAAAAGCCCAAGCAACTTAGTTTTGTTTTCAACCGCAATTTAACCCCATGATCCCTCCGACATCTGCTGAAAATTCTCTAAAGGGAACTGCTGAAGATATTTGGAATTTTGCGATTGGCTCCAACATGCATCCAGACAAGTTGAGGGGAAGAGCCAATCTGGAGATCAAGGAGAGTTTCCCTGCCAAACTCAAAGACTGGCGTCTGGCTTTCAACTTGCGAGGGATTTCGTGGTTGGAACCATCGATGGCCGGAGTGGAGCCGGATCCAGGAGCGGTAGTTCACGGAGTATTGGTTCGGTTAAGCTCCGAAGATTTTGCGAAACTGGTGCAGAGCGAGGGTGGTGATCAAAGTTATACCCGAGAGGCTGTGGAAGTGGAGACCTATTGTGGAAAAATCCAAAAGGCTTTTGTATTCAGAGCCTTGGAGGCTAGAAAACTGCCCCAGGACCGTCCGCCTACACTGCGCTATCTTGAATTGATTCGAACCGGCGCCCGCCTGAATGGGCTTGATCCAGAATATATTGAGAAGCTTGATGCTATGCCGCATTATCAAAAAGGGCCAATCACAAACCTGATTTCCAAGCTCCTGTTCGATATGGCGATGAGTTTTGGTTGTCTTGGGGTACCGAAACTGATGGTTGTTCTTTTTCGTTCCTTGCGCTGGATTGATGAGAGTGGACTGCCCAGCCTTGCCAAGGGTTTACTCTATGCTGTTGTGTTGACACCTGCACTGTGCTTAGCTTCTGTGTTGAGGCTACGTCACCTCTTTCCTAAAGAACCGAAGCAAGTCTAGATCAATTTATCTGCTGCATTTCATGTTGATTTTTTTAATAAAGATTACTTTAGTTATCTAAATAAAACAGATAAGAGTCTCGATAGAATCAGTGGCTGGATTGACAGGGGAGATTATCGATTTCTTTGGAACACGAAAAGCCCACTGGCAGCAATTATCAATGAGCCAAGAATTGTGTTGAGTGAAGGTGTTTCCTCCAAAATCAGATAGGCGCTGGATGCCCCGAAAAAAATGATGGAATAGCGTACGGGAGAAGTAACAGAAATTGGAGCCAGTCGAATGGTTAGCACAGCCATCAAATAACCCACTGTCAACATGCAGGCTGAACCCATCAAGTAAGGGATTGCATTGAAATTGAGCGATGTTTCCCAAAAGAAAGCGAGAATTCCACCTACCAGAGTTGTCATTAGAGAGGTCACCAAGACAACCTCTATTCCTCGATACTGAGGTGCCATCCGTTTTGTGAGCAACTCGCGCAGGACCAAAAGAGTGGTAGCCAATAGAGGCAGGAGATAGGCCATCCGAAAACCAAGATCATCTGGCCACATCACGATCAAGACACCACTGAAACCCAGTATAACGGCTGACCAACTCTTCCAATGAACCGTTTCCTTGAGCAAAAAGCACCTGAGGCTGTGATCATCAATGGAGCCGAGAGCATGATCGTGTAGACATCAGAGAGAGGCAGCAGCATGATCGAGGCAAAAAAAGCACCGGTCAAAAGCACTTCAACACCCCCACGAAGGTGCATGTCATTAAGGGCAAATAAATTCTTGGGATAAAACCGCCCTTGGCCGATTAACCATCCAGCTGTCATAGTGCAGACCAGCATTCCCCTTAGGAAAAGTAGTAGAAATATACTCTGTTGATCACTGTGCAGCCCGACACTGTATTTGATGAGCGCATCATTGATTGAGAAACATAATTGTCCCAGCAGCATCGCTAGGATTCCAGGAAGATAGGACGGAGTTGTCCCCGCAGGGTTCATAGTTGATTTCAATAAAGCGAAGAGTTGCTCCTAAAATTAGGAAGTGCTCAGATGCTGAGAATTGGGAGAGAGATGAAAAAAATTTGTTCAGTTACTTGAAATGGGTTTTGATCTTGAAAACAATCATACGATTGTCACGCAACCGTCGAGCTTTTGCCCTGCTGAGGCAATCTGGATCCTCATCGAAGCGGAGAACAAGTTGTCTTCTACACAGATCATTTTCAAATTGCTGGAGCGAGCCATGAGGCGGAGCAACAATTCACCAACATCGTCTCTCAATTGACATCCCACCATTCCGATTTCATTCACGTTATCTGGGAGACTAGACAGCAACGCTTGAGCTCCGCCGGTTTCAATACCTGGATTGTAACTGACACTGAAAGAATTCAATGGTAAGTCACCTTGTTGCTGAATCGAAGTCAAAGCGTTTGCCAACAGCTGCGCATCAGAAATATCTAGATTAGCGCTGCGAAGATGCAGATTAAACGCCTTGCCAGTAGCAGATTGCTTTTCCAGTCCCTCTGCAGTAGAGAGACAAATAGGCTTATGGGTTTGACGCAACGCCTGAATCAATGGGTACAATAGACTTTTGGGAATGTTTTGAAGCTCATCAGCCGAGACCTTCTGCTGAGATGATAAGGCATAGACCCCGATCAAAAGCCCCAATGAATGAAAAAGCTTACGTCGAATAAGGTTCATATTTTTCCTCAGGTTTGATCTCACTCAAGTTCTGCAGGAATTGAAAATCTCAGACTGTCAATTCTTTCAACAACCTTTGATTTCCGTTCTTCCATTGGGCATGACAGTATTGCAGAAACGGGCCCCATAAAGATTTGCACCATATAGATCCGCATCGTAAAGATTCGTTGCATATAGATTGGCACGACTGAGATTAGCCCCAACTAGATTTGCATCGCTAAGATCAGCAAACATCAGAGCTGCACCTCGGAGATTAGCTCCCTGCAAGTTTGCATCGCTGAGGTCTGCTCCTCTCAGATTCATGCCGATCAGGTTTGCCTGGGAGAGATCACAATCCGAGCACTCGTTTGTCCTCAATAATTGATCCAAGTCATCACGGTCGAAGGCGAAAATCTGGAATGAACAGATCCACAAAACCAGAATTACAGAGAGAAGATTTCGCAAAAACTGAGTCCTCATTGATTTCTCCGGTGACTGTAGTTGTGCAAGGTTGACCACTCATCATTGATGATTCAAAAGCATTCTACAATTTTTTACAGAATCCAATATTTTCTCGAAAAATTTTAAGAATTGCTTGCCCAGTAGAGTCTCCCTAGAGCTCAGACTTTAGAACAACTGAGCCTTTGGGTGTGTTCAAGTGAAAGCATAGCTCAGGGTTGCCCTGGTTGATGTTGACCTCTGGCGGAGCACCCAATCTCTGAAGAATATTCTCGATGCTGGAGGGGCGGGGATGCCTAACTTCCAGATGTATCAACTGAACAGGACTCGGGGTGAGCCGATGGGCAGGATTTCTTCCACCTGGCCACTGAATCGGCACAGGCAAGAGGCCACCTTCAGCCAAACCACCATCTTTGGGAACAGTAATCTGCCATTCCAAGTCACCACGGGACATGGTGATTACCTCGCCAGGATCGTAACCACTGTTCTTTCTGGCTTCATGGATATCTTCCCTTGCAGTACCCAACAAAGGGGATGAACTCCTTGACTAAGCCGGAGTTTTGTCTTGGGATCATCCATTGAAAACCACGTTGTCCGTTGCGTTAATCCAGCTGGGTTTGCAGCAATCACTTCAAGGTAGAAATCCGCTTGGAGTCGAAGGAGCCGATTGTGTGTGCCCATCACAGAATGCGCTCCTCCAACATCAAAAGGCACCCCAAAGTCTGATTGCAGAGCTTGGGTTGCAGAACTCAGATCTTCCGCACCAAGCACCAAGTGATCTATTTGTGAAGTCATGATTTCCAAAAGACTTTGAGACTAAAGCAGTTGGAGTTTTGTTTTATTCCCGCTTGAATGCGACACCGAGAACTTTTTCGTAGATCTTGATGATCGCACTCTTAGGCTCATCTCCTAGCCCATCAGCAAGTGCATTCTGGTAGCTACTGATCATCGCATTCATCAGCGGTGTAAGGGCCTGCTTTTCAGTGGCTACTTTCTGCATGTTCAGAATGTCTTTGTAAGCGCCAGCCAACGGAAAATCTCCTTCAAATTCTCTGGCCAGCATCCGTGGGATGAAGTGATCTCCTGCAAAACTGCGCGAACTCGCTGAGTTGACTACCTGTTCCAGAGCATCAATAGATATTCCTGCTGCCACACCCAAGGGGAGAATCTCACACAGAGCAACAATGTTGATGTTGTAAATGATATTGTTGACCGCTTTCATCAACTGTCCAGAACCCACCTCCCCACAATAGACAATGTTCTTTCCGAGTAATTCGAGGAGTGGAGACACTTGCTCAAATAGATTCTGAGATCCCCCAAACATCAGCGTCAGTTTTCCTTCCCGGGCTCTGGCAGGTAATCCCGAGACTGGGCAATCAGCATATTGAATTGCTTTGTGGGTAAGCTGACCATGGAATTGGAGAGCCTCACTTCGTTCGAGAGTCGAAGTGTCAATGATGGAGATCTGTGCCTTGACGTTGTCAACTAATCCCTTTGGTCCAAACAGGACTTTATCCACTTCTTTTGCGGATGGTAAGCACAAGAAGACAAGAGAGCAGTTCTGCGCAATTTCACTGAGACTCTGGCAGCAAATAGCGTTGGTGTCAGCAAATCTAGCCATTGCAGAAGCAGACTGATCATGAACATAAAGTTGGTGACCAGCATTGGTGAGATTGGACGCCATCCCACTGCCCATCTGTCCAAGTCCAACAAAGCCGATTTTTGGGTGAGTCACTTCAAGCGCCCTAACTTATTAGATTCATTGAGATAATTGGGGTGAAAGCACCATACAGAATACCTTCTGTCATAGAAGTCAGCCTTCTAGTAATTGATCAACACATAGCGCCCAAGTGCCTTTCCTTCCCGTAGCTCCTGGATTGCCTGAGGGGCCTCTCTCAGGGGTCTCCTAACCAGTGGCACAGGTTTCACCTTTCCTTCCCGAATGAGCTGTAGTAGCTCGACAAGATCTTGTTGCGTTCCTACGTAGGATCCAAGGATGTTGTTCACCCTGAGAGGAAACAAGGAAGTAGAGAGTTGTGCAGCACCTCCGTACAAGCCGACCAACACCAAACTGGCTCCCTTAGCCATGACACCAAAGGCAAACTCAACGGTTGCTGGGGCGCCCACGAAATCGATGACTGCATTCGGTCCACCATTGGTCAGAGAAATCAATTCTTCTTTTGCAGAGGGATCAGAGTTGTCGAGGACCACATCGGCACAAGCTTCAAGTGCTGCCGCTCGTTTGGCCGGATCAATCTCAGCCACAATGATCTTGGCTTTGACGACTGCCTTAGCCATTCCAATTCCAGCAAGACCAACTCCGCCCGCACCGACAATCAGGAGGGATTCATCAGAACGGAGATGTCTTACTTTCTTCAAGGCGCTGTAAGCCGTGATTCCAGAGCAGGCTGCCGTGGCGGCAACAGCTTCGTCGACACCGTCGTATGGAACTAGGTACTTTGGATGAGGCACGATCAGGTATTCCGCATAACCGCCATTCCTGCGGGTTCCGATTGTAATTGGGTTCATGCAGATCAACTCCTGATCCCGCCTACAGACATCACATTGACCACATCCAATCCACGGATAAGCGATCCGCTTCTCACCAATGGAAACTCCTGTTGCTCCAGGTCCCAACCCAGCGACCTCCCCAAGTGGCTCATGTCCCAGGGTGAAGGGTAACTTGAGTCCACGATCTTCCAGGGTCACTTTTTTTCCACCACCCAGGTCGAAGAATCCATCCCAGATGTGAATATCCGAGTGGCAAACCCCACAAGCAGTGACCTTCAGCAGCACCTCGGTGCCCTTTGGTTTGGGAATCTCCAAATCTCTTTCTTCAAGTGGCTGACCCCACTGGGTGATTTGGTAGGCTTTCATGTGCGATCTCCGGTAGATGATGTGGAAACTTACTTGATTGCTTGGGTCTTGTTCTCATGCTCCTCAAAAAAGTGAGGGAGCACTCAAGTTAGCTTGGACTTGGCTGAGATTCAGGCAACTGCTGCGGGAGCATCAACACCGCAAATAAGATGACCAAGGCCGATGCAGCGAGGATTTAGAACCGCATATCAAAGCCCCAGTTGTGGTGCACCCAGGCAATCAGGGGTACCACTGTAGCCCAGACGATGAAGCTCACGATGTAACGCGCTCCATAAATAGATGCCCGTAGCTCCGACTTAGCCATCTTTCCAATCATGTAGTCATTGATCGGGATCTGCCCAAAAGCTCCCAACATGAAGCCAACTGAGATGGCGAGAGCGCCCAGATCCACTAACCCAGGCATCAAGGTAAAGAAGATAACTTGAACGCAGGCGACTCCAATGAAAACCTTTCGCGGACCATGGGTGTCCAGCATCTTCCCCACGACAAGCTGTGAAAAGGAAGCCACCGCAAAGACCATGAAGGTCAACCAACCAAGCATCGTGGGGGTGGAGGCAATTCCTCCGAGCCGTTCCTCAAAGACCTTGGGAAGCGCGAAGGTGGTCCCTTGAAAGACAATCCCCGCAACAGCAGTGGTGAAGAAGATGATCCCAGTCACCCGAATCAGCATCGCTCTCCAATCATCTGAGCTGATTTGCTGTGTGTTCTTTGATGAGGGCTTGGCCACCGAAGTGGTTACCGCGTTCTTTAAGGGGAATCGATCCCAGTGGCTGACGAGATAGGCCAGCCAAACAAGAGTGAAATCAGCCCTGGTAGCCAAAAGGCTGTGCGTCAGCCTGTCTGGTCAATCAGAAAACCTGTAAGGAGTGCCGCACAGCCAACTCCCATATTGCCCCAGACTCCATTGAATGCGATGTCCCGTCCCATTTGCTGCCCGCCACGGGCGATCATTGCCAAGCCCACGGGATGATAAATAGCGGCAAACATTCCAGTCACAAAAAGCCAATTGCCATCTGAGTTGGATTCTGAACAAAGGAGGTCCCAATTGCAGCCAGCCCAATTCCCACAAAAAACACTCCCATCACTCCTTCTCGACTCCAACGGTCTGCCAGCCAGCCTGCGGGTAAGGAAAATACCCCGAAAGCAATCAGACCTGGGGTTGCGTATGGAATCAGTTCGGAATACCCCAACTCCCACTCCTTGGTGAGCGCCAGCGCAGCCACAGTCGCGAAGATCAACATGAAGAGATGATCGAGAAAGTCCCCACGTTGAGAAAGAAGAAGTGCTTACGGTCTTCTATGGTTGATGAATCAGGCGAAAGATAGATCGGTGGCTGCTGGCTGACAAGGACTGCTCAATCCAGCAGTGATGCTGAATAGAGTTAGTTCATTTTTTCAAAAAAAGCATTAGGCATCTTGCGGTAGAAAATAGTAGAGAAGCAGTGCACAGGGTCCTCTAACCTCCTTTTTGGGGAAGCACAGATTAGAGAACAATGATCGGACAGTACCTTTGATTTCACAAAGGGAGTTGTGGGTAAAGTCTTGGCTGAAATTCAGTTCAAACCATCTCTGCAGAATCAAAATTTTTGAGGAAGTCAGCGTGCTGAATTTATGAAAATGGTTGGATTCGCAAATGCTCTGTAGGTTTTTGAAAGCTCAAGATATGCTCAAAGTGTTTGGTGTTTGATCGGTAACCCATCATTCTGCTCATCTAAAGAGGTTCCTATGCTAGAAGCTGCCATTGCATTTCTGACGGAGTACGCAATTTCCGTAGTGGTTGGTGTGATCATTATCGCCTTCTTCATTGCCAAGGTCCGAGTCCGCAAGAGCGAATATCACCAGGGTCGGTTAGAATAATTTTTTCAAAGAGGAACACTATGCGAAAAAAAGAAGATCGAAGAGTTCAAGACGTGCCGGTGGAGGAAGATCGTCGGGCCATGGAGCGCAGGTCTCCAGAAAATAGAAAGAAACCGCACTTCAAACGCAAGGGCAAGGGACCAGACCGTCGGGTTCAGGAAGTTCCCGTAGAAAATGATCGACGTGTGGGTTCTCGCAGACACTGTGAGGCAGAACCCACAAAGCCCGCGGCAGTTGAACAACTTGACCGATTCTATGATGTCCCAGAACCAGGAAAAGTGAGTGGAAAGAAAATTTAGTTGGTACTGTGAACCACCCGAGTGGTCCCAAACTACGGAACGATTGTCTGTAGTGACAGGACTCAAAACAGACTTTTGGCAATCCACCTTCTATGGATTTCAGCGAGACAACGGGCATTTCTACCAGACGGAGGTGGAGGGAGATTTCTCGGCAGAGGTGTTGATCCATGGCTATTACGAGGAGCTATATGATCAGGCTGGCTTGATGCTGCGTGTCGATGCTTACAACTGGATCAAGACGGGGATTGAATTCACCGATGGGATCCAACACTTCAGCACAGTGATCACGCGGGACGGTTTTTCGGATTGGTCGGTCATTCCGTTGGGAGTGCGGGTTGAACCCATTCGATTGCGGCTGACTCGCCACTCGGAAGCTCTCAGGATCCAATATCACCAAGAGGGTCAATGGCAAATGGCACGATTGGGGTACCTCTCAATGCCGTCGTCCGTGATGGCTGGTCCGATGTGTTGCTCTCCAGAGCGAGCTGGACTCAAGGTAGACTTTGATGATCTGGTGATTGGCCCACCGATTAACCGAGCGCTGCACTAGGAGTGAGTTTTACCAGAGTTAAGCCGCATTAAGCCTAGTCGTAAGCGTTCCAAAAAACACTATTTGAAGAGGGTAGAGCTGAAGCTTGTAGGGAAAGAGAAGGGAGAGCGGGAGAATGAGGAGATGCTGAATTTTTTGGGGCTAGCTGCAGTTATTTTGGTGTTTCATCTGGAAAAAACTAAAACAGTTAGCATGACCGTAAGGTCCTAAAAAAGTTTGCTTGAAATATCAAATTAAAAAATAATTTTTGATGTCGCCTATAAAAAGTTTCAAAGTTTAGTTTTTTCGCTAAAACTTTAATAAAATCCACCCTTAACCTTACCATCCTCTCCTACAAACGGAGGTTTCCTAAATACAAACTTTTCAAGCATAATCAATTCGAGATCGGTGTGGTTGATAATTGGTGCTTCAACAATTTTACCTTCATTTTTTAAAATATATCTTGGTTCATCATGTCGTTTTGTTTTCACAGTCTCACTGATAGAAGGACTACTTCTTACTTGTAATTTTACTTTACCATAACAAGTACATACGTAGGTTTTCTCCTCGTCAACTTCTAAATAAAGGCCTGTGCCTCGTATACCTACTATGGCAGACACTGTTCGAATTTTAAGCCGTCGTTTAGCAAATACTGAAAGTAGCGCACCTTTGTTTAATTCTATGCTAGTTACTTTTTTCTTTTTATTATGCCTAAACTTTATACTAGTATTTTTCCTAAGTAGATAAGCATCTTTACCAATAACCAGTGCAACTCCGCCAGAATCAGAGGTCTCAACTAAAGCATTTTCGGGGATCTTCTTATCTTTCAATTCTAATTTGTTTAATAATTCTCCATTAATTACAAGGTCACCTTCGATATTCTTAATTCCCTCAGATATTTTTTTTTTGACAAACCGAAACCAACCACGAAACTTGGGTTCAGAAAACCGAAGGATACCCCAATACTGAATCTAATCAAAAGAAGTAACAGTCTTCTCCGATTTCGCATGTTCTCAAATAATTATTCGTCGAATTGGACATTAAGTTTAGTGATTCCGCTCATAAATCGAATACCTGGATTCCTGGGGTCTTTGGAACGGGCATGAGTGTTCCACTCCATAATGCCTTTGCCAGCAGCACCCTCAAATCTGCCCTCTCCACCTAATATAAATACTTCGTTTGTCTCTTCATCGACTGGGCCATCAAATTCACCGATATATCTTGTATACAAATAGTGTTCTTCTTCTGCGAAGTGCCGACATGTCCCAGTGATCCTGACTTTGGTATCTGATGGGTGATACACAACAGTATACAAACAATAATTTCCATCAGAAAAGTTTTCTTCTTCAAAAGTAACATTTCCAAGAAGATTAATACTTCCATTGAAATGAACTACGGGGAAATCATTTCCAGTTTCGTCTAGAAAGGATTCTACGTTTAGTGTCCCCTTCCATTCATTAATGTAATTGTAATCTGCATCTTGGGCAGAAAGATTTGCAACGAGTAAAAAGGTAAAAATCAGTGAAACTATAATTTTCAGCATACTTAGATCTCTCCAATTAAGGGTAAAAACCTTTTTTTATAATACTTTGAAAATTTTGTCTACAGATCAGTAGGATTTTTTTACTTCTTAGTTGGTTTCGTTGAGTTATGAACAACAAGGTAGAAGTCGATGTTCTCAAATTTATCGAAGAGAGTTTCGAAGGTGAGGGCGGAATCACTGTCTGATCTGAATTTGGACTGGATCGACCAAAGTTGGTCTTGGTGAGTTCTGGCGAAGAAATCGATCCCAAAATCTTGATCTAGCTTCCAGATATTCTTTAGGAGAAGTCGATATTTTGGAGCAGTCAGAAGGTAGAGTTGAGTGAACCTTTCAAACGCATCACCCTTCTCTTTTGCTCTCTCTAGGGCTGACAGACGTGCGAAGTATTCATCCCAGTTGGAGGAGGATAGAATGAGGTCGTTGGGTGTCATCTTGCTTCGATAGTTGAATATCTATCAAAATAATTTGGCAATGCAACTCCCTAGAAAATCCCTGAGAATGGGTGAATTTGTCAATCTGCACCTTAAGAAAGACCAACGAATCGAATCCAACTAAACAACCAGATGCAGTATCCCCTCGTTCTCCACATCCCACACGCTTCCACCAAAATTCCTGCTGATCTGCGAGGCACGTTCCTGCTTTCAGATCAAGAACTTCAGACTGAGCTGGATCGAATCACAGATCATGCGACAGACCTGATTTTCCAACAGGGATTTCCAGAAGCACCGGCTGTGGTCTTTCCGGTCAGTCGGCTTGTCGTCGATCCGGAGCGATTCTTTGATGATTCAGAAGAGCCGATGAGCCAGGTCGGAATGGGAGTGCTTTATACTCATGGGACCTTACGTCAACTCATTCGTGAGAAGCCCAGTCCTATAGTCCGTCAACAGTTGTTAGATCAGTACTATCACCCCCATCACAAAAAATTGACCGAAACGGTGGGTCAAATTCTGGAGGAACAGAATCGCTGCCTGATCATTGATGGACACAGTTTTCCCTCGACGTCTCTACCTTACGAGATAAACCCCAAGGCAACTCGACCCGACTTCTGTTTAGGAACTGATGACTTTCATACTTCACCAGAGTTGTTGGAAGCTATCGAAGCAGAGCTGCAGCGCCTGGGCTATTCCTCAGCACGCAATGAGCCATTCAGTGGAACAATCGTCCCGGTAAAACACTATCGAAAGGATCAACGAGTCCAATCACTGATGATCGAGATCAATCGTAAGCTTTATTTAAATGAAGATTACTCGGTTGACTCTTTAGGCTTGCAGAAAGTCGTCACAGCGTTGGCTTCTATCAGAGCCAATTTGGCGAAGAAAGAGTTCTTTGCATACTAGGAAACCCTCCCTAGCAATCAGCTCACAGTGAATTTTAAACGCTTACCTGAATCAGTTGTTCTGATCATGGGGCTGGTGTGATGATCAGAAGACGCCTCGAACGATTTCGATGAGTTCTGAGATGATTCGTGACATCGAGTGTAAAATGATGACCCCGCAAATTGTCAGATCACCTTCCCCTTTAGTGGGGTGAAAAAGCATGACCATTGCGGAGGGAATATCGAGGGCTTCACTCTCTTTTCTTCGCTGGCGAAATAAGATGAGGATGGTGGCGGCTGCTACGAGTAGAATTATCCAGATAACCATAGGTGCTCCTGCTCCTTTTATGCCTCCTGCATATGATTTTGATTGTATAACCCAGGTAAGAAACCATTTGAAGATGCCTGCCCCGCCGAGCTTTTCTCAACTCTGTCATGATCGGGTATGTTTCCTCAGTTGGTTCTGATAAAACGCCCAACATAAGAAAGTCGTTGAGTCAACCCGACCAACTCCAGCGAGTAGCCCGAAGAAAGCTCTCACTTCAAGGAAGAAGGATTGGTTTGAGGAGCGCTGCGATACGAAATTGTGAATGAAGAAATGGTCACTGATTTGACTAAGCAATCAGGAGTTGAGGATGAGTTACCCGGTGAAGTAGCTGATGAACAACACAGCTTGAAAGATGAGGAAACCTAGGACACCGAAGATGCCAAGCAGTAATCCGATTGCTCCCAGAAACTCAAAACGTGGAGGTTTACGTTTCCGTTGACTCGGAGTGGGATCATTTGGCCCAAAGGGATCAAAATCACCTTGGCGTAACTCGACTAGGTTGTGAATTTTTTTCAATCGAAGTAATAAATTCAGATACATGGGTAAACAAACTAAGGTCAATTAGAGAGTCGATTTGCGTAATGAATAGCGGTATTTTGGTGTGATTGTGTTAAGGCTTCAACTCAAAACCTTTCTGGAATACTGGCACTACTAAATGCGGACTCAACTATCTCCCCAACAAACAGATCGAATTATTTACCTTGCCTGGCAGGATCGGATCACTTTTGAGGAAATTAAGAAAGAGACGGGTCTCTCTGAGGCTGAGGTCATCAAGGTGATGCGGAGATCGCTGAAACCCTCTTCCTTCAGACTTTGGAGGAAGCGTGTATCCGGAAGAACGACCAAGCATCAGAAGTTGAATCTGGAGAGACGAAACTCTGCTCCATTAGAAGAAAACGAATGAATCAACAAAATTTATTTATTAGATTCAGGTGATTGATTGGGATCCAATTGACTGGACCCCAATTGTAAGTAGCTTGTTTAAGCAGTTGGAGCTGGTTGAAGAAAATAGACAGCGTGTTCAAGGCCCATCTCCTCCTCTAACTGCTTGAACTCAGGAGCTGACATCAACTGCTGCATTTTCTCCGGAGCAAACACATCCGCGCTGACTATCGCTGTCTGCTTATCCACTTTGCCGACGATGGTTTCCCGCATAAATTCAGCTTGCATCTCAGCATCTGCATCGAAGGCCTTTTTCCAGTCATCATAGGTACAATTTTTCATTTTCAGCACAATCATCGTATTCAGCATTGTCAGTCCTCTGCACTAGCAATTATTTTTTCAACCTGTCGGTTGTGAAGGTGATTAAAACAAAATAAATTTGACTCAACTTGAAAGGTCTGATTCTAGGAGACCAGAGCTACTCAATCCTCTAAAACAATGACTTGGAGTGACGATGGATCTACCCCAACTTCATCGACGTAATTAGGATTCTTTGCCAAAAACTGTTTGCCTGATTCTACGGACTCCATTTCCTCAACAATGAAGACTCGCCCACTCTCTTCTTGATAGCCATATTCTCGAAAAAAGATTCCTGATTCTTCTCTGGCTTTCTTGTGATGATCACTTTCAATTGCACTCTTCCAGTGCTCATAGCCCTTCGTCAGCTTGATGCTAGCGACGATTTTCATTCTGCCCCATCTAACATTTGTAACTGAGATGCCAACTGTCGACAGCTAGGATGTAAAAAAAATTATCAATCAAGTGGTAGTCAAGAGGCAAGTAGTCTTTTCGGGTGGGCTAGTTTTGATAGGCTGCTTAGAAACGGATTAAGATGACGCGAGATTTCTTAGTAAAGAAAGTGTCTGATCGGAAAAAGGTTTTGTTGAATTTATGAAAAACTATCTTATGTTTAAAGAATTCTTGAATTGAACGTCTCAATTGGAAACTGTAACCAAGGCTAGAAGGTGCTAGGTTACCGACGGATCAGATTCGTACTCTGGAACTACAAAAAATAAACAAAGGAAAGCACATGAAGACGGTTCAGTGGGGCATCATTGGTCCCGGTTCAATCGCAGCTAATTTTGCACAAGGCCTGGCGGAGTGTGATCATGGAACGCTTTGCGCCATAGCTAGTCGTGATGCAGAACGCTGCAAGGCCTTTGGAGAGCGCTTTTCAGTACCATCTGAGGGTTGCTTTAACAGCTACGATGACCTCTTCGCCGCGCCCCAGGTCGAGGCGGTCTACATTGCCACACCGCATCCGTTTCATGCAGAGTTGGTGATTCGATCGCTGCGAGCTGGCAAGCATGTCGTTGTTGAAAAGCCAGCCGGTCTGATCCCTGGAGAGGTCGTTGCCATGACTGACGTTGCCAAGGAAACCGGACGCTACTTCATGGAAGGCTTCATGTATCGCTGCCATCCCCAAATTGAGCGCCTAGTAGAATTGATTGGAAGTGGTGAGATTGGGAAGGTTCAACACATTGAGGCAAGTTTTGGGTTTGCCTCAACCTACAATCCTGCTTCACGTCTGGATAATCCCGAGCTCGCTGGAGGAGCGATTCTCGACGTGGGTGTCTATCCAGTTTCCTTTGCTCGGCTGGTCGCTGGAGCCGCCCTAGGGTTGACGTTTGCAGAACCGCTTGAGATCCAGGGGATCGGTTCCCTGGGTCCGCTTGGTGTTGACGAAACGGCCCACGCACTTCTCAAGTTTGATCAAGACATCACTGCCAGTTGTGCTACATCAATCCGCAGAGCCATGGACAATTCGGCCACCGTGATCGGTAGCAAGGGAAGCATACACCTGCCGAATCCCTGGATACCTGGACGTGATGCCGGCCCTTCAGATGCGATCATTGAGATTGAAGTAGCGGGGGGGAAGCGAGCGGAGCAGCTCAAGGATCCTTGGATTCTTTTTGCTCATGAAGCCGAACTAGCGAGCCGCGCTATCCTTGATGGACTAACTGAAGCCCCAAGCCCAGCACCAAATCTTTCGGACAGTGTGGGTAATGCTCGTGTGATTGCAACCTGGCGCGAAGCCACCGGTTACAAGCTCCCTGGAGAAAGTCCATTTCACATTCGAAAACTCAACGGTACTCTGCCATCGAATCTTCCTGCGATTCCACGTGTTGGAATTCCTGGTATGACTGGAGAAATCAGTGCCTTGATCATGGGCTGTGACAACCGAGACACCCTCGATGAAGGTGCAATTGTTTGGGACGCTTGGTGGGAGGCTGGCGGAAATGGATTTGATACCGGTTTCATCTATGGAGGTGGTGTCCATGAAACGGTGCTGGGGCAATGGATGGCTGCCCGTGGAATCACAAAGGAAGCCCGTGTTGTCGTCAAGGGTGTGCACAGTCCATACTGCCTGCCAGATGTGATTGCAACCCAGCTGGCTACTTCCCTGGAACGCTTACAGATCGAACGAGCACCTATCTACATCATGCATCGCGACAATCCTGATGTGCCTGTAAGTGAGTTCGTGGATGCTCTGAATGCACTTCATGCTAAGGGGCTGATTGAGACCTTTGGTGGTTCAAACTGGTCAGTGGCCCGCTTCAAAGAAGCCAACGCCTATGCGGCTTCAAAAGGACTGCAACCTCTGAAAATCTTGAACAACAATCTCTCGCTTGCGGTGATGGAAAAACCAGTCTGGAACGGTTGCATTACCTCCAACTCGCCCGAGATGCTGGGCTTTCTGAGGGAAACTGGCACAACACACCTTTCCTGGTCCTCACAGGCGAGAGGTTATTTTCTGCAACCGGGTCAAGGCACCGCCTTGTCACACGACACGACGGGAGATGCTTGCTTTTCTTCTGAAGCCAATGCAGAGCGTCGTAGGCGCGCAACTCAACTCGCTGCAGAGCATGGGGTCAAGGCGCAAAACATTGCGACAGCCTGGGTGTTGGGTCAGCAGTTCCAATCGCTGGCACTCATTGGGCCTCGCAGCCCCAGTGAGATTGCTACGACCCTACCGGCGATGACCGTTTCTCTGAGTACCGCAGAGATTGCCTGGTTGAACCTGGAGAGTTGTGAGCGATAGGGAATTGTAGAGAGTAGTGAGCCGATTTGGCAGTCTTACGATATTCTTGGAAAAGGAAGGATGAGCAGCCTCAATGGGAGGTACTTCTGGAGCTGTAAGCGGAGAGGTTGTCTGAACCCAACCAGGGCATCGTAGCAAGGGGAGGAGCATTATTGATTGGCCACGGAGATTCGGGCATGAAAGCAGAACCCGCTGGCACTGTTGTTCTCCAATTACCTGCACGCTGCAGGTCGTGCTCAGAACGTGGCATGACCCCAGTTGGTTTCAGACAAAGCGAGATTTTTTATTGGATAGCTGGTACTTGAAGTAGGCTTTCCAGTACGGCCAGAGAAATAAAGACTAAGCCCATGTAGGCGGTCCAAATTGCAATGTTTCGATTGGTTTTATCAGTTTGTCCATACTGCATGTTGCCTCTTTGGAATTGGTTGTTTGGCACAAAGTGAATGTGCCCATTAACCTATCAAGCATTTCAAAGAACTCGGAGGACGACCGGGGGAGACCTCGAAAGAGAACCGATGGGCAGCCAATCAATTGGTCTTGCCCCTGCGAACTAACTCAAACCCTGATTGGAGGTAAAGACATATGACGAAAGGAGAAGCATTCGATAAGGCGTGGCGACGAGCTATTCAAAAAGGGGATTTCGCTTTGTATGATGAAATCGTGCATCCTGATTATGAGTCTATGAATCATGGTGTGAAGTTAGATAAAAACACGAGCAAACGTGTTTTATTGAAGCGTAAAGGCAAAGTGATCATGGGTCCCTATGAAGTGCTTTACGAGAATGATGAATTCTTGTGTATTCAGCGGTTTTCAAGAGTAAATAAGTATGTGCACATCTCAATGTTGTCTGGTGTGCATTATAAGTTCGGGAAGGTGATTGGCCAACAAACCATGCGAGAGCAGTTGGATTATGATCCCAGTGAAGGGCAAGATTGGAACTGGGAAGACTACGAGTAATAGGCACATGAAACTATGAACAAACGAATCTTGCTCTTGCTAAGCATGGCAATCCTGGGTCCACAAGTTTTTGGATTTGAAGAAGAGGACTTGGACAAGTTTCTGAGAACCAATCAATGTGTCAATTGTGATCTTGCTCTGGCGGACCTAACTGGCATGAATCTAAGCAAGGCCAGTTTGAGTGAAGCAGATCTGTTTGGGGTCAAGCTTAGTAAAGCTGATCTGAGTGAGGCTGAGCTTGTGGGAGTGAACCTGATTGAAGCCGATCTGAGTCAAACTAATTTGATGGATGCTGACTTGAGTGGAGCTGATCTCTGGGGAGCTATTCTTATCGGGGCCGACCTGCGAGGGGTAAAGTTGAATGGAGCTGTCTTGGAATATGCCGATCTGGAACAGGCCAAATTCTGTCATACCTCCATGTCGGATGGATCGATCAGAAACGATGACTGCTAGCTACACCAAAAGCCTGAATTACTGATGCCCAAGAATCCAGATTCATCCAAGTATCTTGAACTTCCACACTCTAAGGCCTATCAGCGTCATCGCTTTGAAAAGATCCAGCACGGACGGACTTTTGTTGATCGGCACTACTATCGCGTTTTGATTGAATCGATAGTCGGTGATCTCTATGACCCGAAACAGAAACAGCTCAAATTACTAGAAGAGGCCAGGTCAGCTTCAGAAATTTCTGAAGCCCATGATTTGGGTAAACAGTAAAGCATTCGAGAAAGGAAAAAATAATGAAAGTAGGAATCACTGGAGCAGATGGAACAATTGGAACTGTCTTGCGCAATGGGTTGTCGGGGCACCATGAGTTAACATCATTTACTCTTGAAGAAAATCAGGAACTTGGCTCAACAAAAATGGACCTATCCAAAAGTGCTGAGGTTGTCGGCAAGTTCTCTGGTCTGGATGCACTGATTCATCTGGCGGCAGATCCAAGTCCCGACGCACCCTGGGAAAGTGTTAAGCCAAATAATATTGAAGCAACCTATAATGTCTTCAATGAGTGCAGGAGAGCCGGGGTTGGTAAGATTGTTTTTGCCAGTACGAATCATACTCAACATGGAGATACTCTCTTAACCACGACAGAGACCCTAGATCCTTCCAAGAATAAAATTCTCTCACTATCAGATCCGACCAATCCAGATTCCTTGTACGCGGTTTCGAAGTTATTTGGTGAGAATTTAGGGAAGTACTTCTCTGAAAAATACGACATTCAGTTTGTTGGACTCAGAATCGGCTGGGTGGTCAAAGGCAATGATCCCACGATTATGCAGGATACTCCTTCAGAAGATTACATGAGAGCCATGTACTTAAGTCATCGAGATTGTGTGCACGCTTTTGATAGAGCATTGGAAGTGGATAAAAAATATTTACTTGCTTACGCCATTAGCAATAACTCCCGAAAAGTCTTCGAACTCACAGAGACAATCGCTGCTCTTGATTTTCAGCTGGTCGATGATGCTGAAACATTTTTCTGAAGAAGCGACTGATCCCGATCTCTGAAAGGCTCAGTTGGTTAATTATTCGGTTCCTCGCCACTCTATCAGTGGCTGGAAATGGAGGATATTTGAATTTGTATACAAAGTCATAGCTTCTCAGCCTTGACTTCAACGATCTCATAGTGCAAAAAGTAGCGTTCTACTAGTTGAACGACAATAAAACTAAAAAGACATTGCGATGAAAATTTTAGGCTCTTCTAAAATCAACAAAGGATTTGCAGCTTGGTTGGAAGCTAATAAGAAAATTAGCCCGATGATGGAGGAAGCAGGGATGAGTATGATTTGGGCTGGTACAAACGCAGATGAAATAAAGATATTTGCTCTGATGGAGGTCGATGATCCTCAAGCAGCAATGGCATTCGGGAAAAGAGAAGATATTGAGAAAATACGAGCAGAGGGCGGTGTGGATGTCGAATCATCAGAAATAATCTCTGTGATTTCAGAAACAAATAATTGGCCATGAGAAGTAGTTCCGTGATGTAACTCCAATCATCTCAGAAATTCTTCAACCCACCAAGCCCCACCAGCCAAATCTTGAGAGAGTAGGGGGAGTCCCCAGTTCATTATCAGAATAAACGATCGTACAATCTACCTTGCTCCCTATCTCTGTAATCCACACACTTCTGATAAACAAATCCACCATTATATTCTCGGTCCCACCCATTTCTCGATTCACAATTCAGCAAGGCACCGCAAGATGCTTGTAAAAATAAGAAACTAATAAGGGCCATGGTCACGAATAAATTCATACTATCCTTGCTTTGATTTCTGCGATGGTGTGGCTCACCGACTACTCATTCGTTTCCTTCTCCCCCCGCTGCCCTTCAAGTACATCTGATTGGCTGACATACTTGTAAGCACAAACATGCAGCTTCTATCAACCAATCCCCAAGGGGCAACATGCAGTTTGGACAAACTGATAATACCAACCTAATTATTGGACTCTGGACAATTTGCATCGTTGGAGTCTGTGTTTCATTAGCAGTCCTAGAAACAATAATGCAAGTGCCGGCTGTTCAGTAACCAGAGTTTCTAATCAAAACCGAGCTGGGGTCAAGCCACCTCTGAGTACTACCTACCGTGTGTAGGTTTGACATGTAGCAACAGTCCCACCAGGTTTTTTCATACCTGTAAATAGCTCCCAATCAAGAGCACAGTTCAACTGCCCACGATGCATCAGCTGGGATTAGTAGTATGGAGTTGTGATGCCAGACTTCTCCCTCAGTTCTGTGTAGGAAATCTTTGCATCACCGGTGTAATTTCCCAATTACCTAGTTCGAGTACACCATCAAACGCCTCATCAATGGCTTCCATCGTATCTGATTCAATGACCATGTAAGCTGTGTGTTCCAATCTATTGTTATACATGGCATGCAGTTTCACTCCTTTGTCAGCTAATCCCTGCACTGCAGACTGGGTTTTCTGAAGTTTTTCCTCATTGTGAGCATGGCAGGTCGCATAATCGTGGGTTTGCCCGATGATGAATAACATTGAATTCTCTCAAGTGGCCAAAGATGATTCAAAAAACCACTAATGTATAGTCAAGCAAATCTACATCCTTTTTTTCAATGTTGGAACCCTTGTCTTGTTTCAGAACCTATAGCAGGTTTGGGAATCCTATCCAGATCGGCAACTTTCACATCTGCACCAATTCATTGGCTGGATAGGCTCAAGACCTTCGGAAGCGTTGAAACTCCTTTGGAAGGATGTAGATTTCCTCCACAAAAGCTACATCAAAAGAGACACTAAAAGCGGGAAGTCGCTGGATTTCCCAATGAGTGACAGGTTACATTACATTCTAGAGCAACAACGAGAATTGCTTGAGGACTGTCCAGAAGTGATGCGAACCAGTCGCTTTGTCTTCGCCGGTCCAGCAGGGGGTCAACGCAAGCTAGATTCCTATCTCCGGCATTTCCGCAAGATCCGGGATCTTGCAGGTATCCCTGAGGAATACCGTCCAAACCACTGCTTGCGAGATACGGTTGCTTCACGCCATTTATCTTCTGGAACTACTCTTGATGAAGTTGCTTATCAACTAGGACACTCACCCGGTTCGCCAATGACTCGACGCTATGCTCGATTCTTAGAATCCGCTCAGCGAGGGATTGCGGATCGGACACAGAGTGTGATGGATGAGATGTTAGGACAAGAGCCGCAGGGATGAATGCATCTGTTCAATCCAGATTAATTGTATGTAGTTCTAACTTTATGACCCAATACACCTAACAACATAAATCAGCAAAATTTCTCCTTATGATTTTTGAGTTTTGAAAAAAGTTGCAAATAATTCCAATTTATTGGAAGAGTACCTTTATAT
>JACLAD010010661.1_pt1 | contig 47282 bp, 46 predicted proteins | sample 8027901 | NCBI WGS metagenome assembly JACLAD01 (sample SAMN15725071, study PRJNA655200) | protist metagenome | isolation source: fluorescence activated cell sorting (FACS) single amplified genomes of... | place: Spain: Blaines Bay Microbial Observatory, Mediterranean Sea | collected 2016-07-05 | reverse complement strand
AAAGGGTACCAAACTCTATGTCGAAGGCTCCCTTCGCACCCGTAAGTGGCAGGGTCAAGATGGTCAGGATCGCTACACCACCGAGATTGTCGCCAGTGAAATGCAGATGTTGGATAGCCGCGGTAGTCAGGGTGGCTACGAGCCTGCTCAGAGTTCACCGGCACCGGATTTCCAGCAACAGGCGCCACAGGCGTCCCCAGCCCAGTCTCAGCCGCAACCGGCACAGTCTGGCGGTATTGTTGATGACGATATACCCTTTTAGGGGTCGGAAATTACTGTTAAGTTTGGCTTTAAACTAGAATTTTTTTAAGAGGTATCTATGATCAAGATTGGTGACCAAATGCCGGAGGGCGTTTTTGGCGTGATGGGTTCCGAGGGACCCGCTCAGCTGAGTAGTGCGGAGCTGTTTAGCGGAAAAAAAGTGGTGCTATTTGCTGTGCCCGGCGCCTTTACCCCGACCTGTTCTGCAGCCCATCTTCCCGGCTTTGTAGTCAACTATGATCAACTTATTGCCAAGGGAGTAGATACGGTCGCCTGTATCTCGGTCAATGATGTATTTGTAATGAATGCATGGGGCAACAGTGCTAATGCAGAGAATCTTGTAATGCTGGCGGACGGCAACGGTGACTATGTCACGGCATTGGGTCTAGAGATGGACGCCTCGGGCTTTGGTATGGGTGTGCGTAGCAAGCGCTTTGCTATGATCGTCGACGATGGTCGGGTGCAACTGATCAATGTGGATGAGGGAAAACTTGAAAGCTCCAGTGCAGAAGCGGTGCTTGAAGCCCTATAAAATTTGCTACTATTTGCTGCTAAGAGGCGCGCTATGATCAGCATAGGTGCCTTCAATCTCAACTTAAATTATTAGCCGCTGTACTTCTCCATTACTAGGGTGGCATTGGTGCCGCCGAAGCCAAAGCTGTTGGACATCACGCGGTTGAGTTGCTTATCTTTGCTCTCTAGCAATATGGGTAGGTCAGCAGCCTGTTCATCTAGCTGGTCGATATGCGCTGATCCAGCGACAAAATTATCCTCCATCATTAGCATGCAGTAGATGGCCTCATGGACGCCTGCAGCCCCTAAGGAATGGCCTGAGAGAGATTTAGTGGAGCTGATATCTGGACACTGATCGCCAAAGGTGTTGCGAATCGCGCCGAGTTCTGCGATATCGCCAACCGGGGTGCTAGTGCCGTGGGTATTGAGATAATCGATAGGGCCGGAAACCGTCTGCATAGCCATTTTCATACAGCGCTCTGCACCCTCACCTGAAGGAGCCACCATATCCGCACCATCGGAAGTGGCGCCATAGCCAGTGATTTCACAGATGATGTTGGCACCTCGAGCCAGCGCGTGTTCCAGTTCTTCGACCACTGCAGTTCCCGCACCCAGTCCGGGGGCAAACCCATCGCGCTCAGCGTCGTAAGCTCTAGAGGCAACCTCTGGTGTACCATTGTATTTGCTGGTCAGAGCACCCATAGCATCGAACATGCCGGCCATTGACCAGTGCATATCTTCTGAACCACCAGCCAATAATATATCCTGTTTGCCCAGTTGAATAAGCTCTACGGCGTGACCAATACAGTGCGCACTGGTGGCGCAGGCCGACGCCAGCGAGTAATTGACACCTTTAATGCTAAAGGGGGTGGCGACGCAGGCGGATACCGTGCTGGCCATAATCTGTGTAACTCTATAGGGGCCCGCTCTCTTAATGCCGCGGTCGCGCATCACATCGATGGTCTCGGTGAACATCTCACCGGACACACCGCCAGAGCCCATAACCAAACCTGTTCTGGGGTTTGAAACCATATCTTCGGTGAGGCCGGCATCGGCGATGGCGCGCTCAGTTGCTATATAGGCATAGGAGGCTGAGGGGCCCATAAAGCGCAAGATTTTGCGATCTATATGGTCTTTGGGATCTATATCTAAAACAGCGCCAACATTGCATTTAAGACCCATCTCAGCGAAATCCTCGCGGTGGCGGATACCTGAGATGCCTTCGCGCAGTGATTTAGAAACAGTTTTTCTATCGTTTCCCAGACAGGAAATGATACCAATTCCAGTGATTACAGCACGTTTCATCGAATGCCCTCGGTAACTAAAAAAATTAGTTAGAAGTTGTCAGTATTTTCAAATAACCCAACTTTAAGGTCTTTGGCAGTATAGATTTCCCGGCCGTCAACCTCAACGCTGCCATCGGCAATTCCCATCACTAGCTTGCGTTGAATAAGTCGCGTGATATCCAGCTTGTAGGTCACCTTGCTGGCATCGGGTAGAATTTGACCAAAGAATTTTACATTGCCTGCACCTAGGGCGCGGCCTCTGCCGGCATTGCCATTCCAGGCCAAAAAGAACCCAACCAGTTGCCACAGTGCGTCGAGCCCCAGGCAGCCAGGCATCACTGGATCTCCTTCAAAATGGCAGTCGAAGAACCATAGATCTGGTTTGATATCAATCTCGGCGATAATTTCTCCAAGCCCCTGTTTTCCGCCGCTGTTGTTGATTTTGATGATGCGGTCAACCATTAACATATTGGGAGCTGGAAGTTTTGCGTTGCCGGGACCAAAAAGGCCACCGCGGCTACATTCTAAAATTTCTTCCTTAGAGTAGGAAGATGCAGGTATAAATGACATGATTTCCTTAGGCTACTGCTTTAGCGCGCATCGTAACCACTTATAGGCTTTGCTTCAATAGTAAATAGACTAAATTTAGTCAAATGTAGGTATTGAGTATCTGTAGCTGATACTATTGAGGGTTGACAGTAAGTAGTGCGCTCCCTAGCATTCCGCCTGGTCAATAAATGGTGCAACCCAAAACATGGCTTTTTTCCACAATGTAGTCACCGATGAATTTCGAGCGGTCGATCAATTAATTATCGATAACTTAAAGTCCGAAGTAGGACTGGTTGAGGATATGGGAAGTTATATTGTCAACTCTGGCGGTAAGCGGATTCGCCCGGTTTTGGTATTGCTAACTGCTCTGGCCAATGGTTATTCGGGCGGTAATAATCACCTGAAAATAGCGGCAATAATTGAGTTTATCCATACTGCAACGCTGCTGCATGATGATGTCGTCGATCTATCGGAATTGCGCCGTGGCCGTCAGACTGCTAACAAGATCTGGGGGAATGCCCCCAGTGTCCTAGTCGGCGATTTCCTCTATTCTCGAGCCTTCCAGATGTTGGTTGAGCTGGCTGATATGCGCGTTATGGGAATTATTGCCGATGCCACCAATGTTATCTCCGAGGGCGAGGTGCAGCAGATGGCGAATGCCGGCAACGGTGAGCTGGATGAGCAGACTTATTTAGCCGTTATCTACCGAAAAACCGCCAAACTGTTCGAGGCCGCCGCCCAGTGTGGAGCGATCCTGACAGATGGAGATAGCAGAGCCATGGCTGACTATGGCAAGCATCTGGGTATGGCATTTCAAATTGCCGATGATGTTCTAGACTTTCAGGGCGATGTTGAAACTATGGGCAAAAATGTCGGCGATGATTTGGCGGAGGGCAAAATGACATTGCCCACCATATGTGCGCGCGATAATGTATCTAGCGAACAGAGTCTGTTAATTCGCAGTGCTGTTGAAGCTAAAGCGGTTGATAAGCTGGAGCATATTACAGAGATTGTGACTGCATCCGGAGGGTTGGACTATAGTCTCGGCAAGGCTCAGGTGCACGCTGATTTGGCGAAGCAGGCACTGCAGGTAGTGCCTGACAACCAGTATAAGCAGGTGCTGTTAAAAATTGCGGATTTTGCGGTCACACGCAGTGTCTAGAATCTAATGAATATAAGCTGTCTTGATCAAAAAATAAAAAGCCATAGCTAAGAGTTATTGTGGTTATTGAAACTCTCTGATAATTTCGTTGCATGTTTTTGTTAAAATTAATAGTAACTATCAGATCTTGTGGTTTGTAGATAGCAACGCATACATAATTAATCTATAAAGTTTAAGGAGTGTTGAGTGATTATAGGGATCACAAAGGAATTGGTGGGAGGAGAGAATCGGGTTGCAATGTCCCCGGAAAATGTCAAATCCCTGACCGACTCGGGTGTAGAAGTCCAGATACAACAAGATGCGGGAAAGGCTGCAGGTTTTTCTGACAGCGATTACACTGCGGTAGGTGCTTCGATTGTCAATGATCGAGATGCTATATTTGAAACCTCCGATATTCTCCTTCAAGTTCAGAGCTTTGGCTCTAATACCGAGAATGCGGAACAGGACTTAAAGCGATTGCGGTCCGGTCAGTTGGTAATTGGAATGATGGACCCTCTCGCCAACCCTCAGGCGGCCAAACAGGTAGCCGATACTGGAGCTACTGCCGTCGCACTGGAGCTAGTACCTCGAATTAGCCGTGCCCAGAGTATGGATGTGCTGTCCTCGATGGCCACCCTCGCCGGATACAGAGCAGTGCTGCTAGGTGCTGAAGCCGCGCCGCGTATTATGCCGATGTTGATGACTGCAGCCGGTACTTTGCAACCGGCAAGAGTGCTGATTATGGGTGTGGGTGTTGCCGGGCTTCAGGCCTGCGCAACCGCCAAGCGTCTCGGTGCTGTAGTAGAGGCCTATGATGTCAGACCTGCGGCCCGCGAGCAGATACTGTCTGTGGGTGCCAAGCCGGTTGAGTTGGACCTGCAGACCGAGTCCTCTGAAGGTGCTGGTGGTTATGCCAAAGAACAGAGCGAAGAATTTTTGCGCCGCCAACGGGAATTGATGACCGAGGTGGTAGCGCAACAGGATATCATCATAACCACAGCCGCGGTGCCCGGTGCCAAGTCGCCCATTTTGGTTACCGAGGATATGGTCAAGGCTATGAAGCCCGGCTCGGTAATTGTCGATTTAGCTGCCGAGCGCGGTGGAAATTGCGATCTCACTGTGCAGGGTGAAACTGTGGTTGCCCATGATGTCACTATTCTCGGGCCGGAAAATGTACCCTCCGAGTTGGCTTACCATGCCAGCCAGATGTTCGGCAAAAATATGCAGACTCTGCTAGAGTTGATTATCCAAGACGGCCAGATCAATCTCAATTTTGACGATGAAATTGTCGCAGGCACAGTGGTGGCTCACGCCGGTGAAGTGCCTCATCCCCATGTGCGCAAACTGCTGAGTTTGGACTCGGCTGACGCACAAGAATAAAGCGATTAAAGGAGTTAGTTCATTGGAAATTCTTATTCTGTTACTGGCACTTTTTGTGCTGTCGTTGTTTTTGGGCGTGGAGCTTATTGTTAAAGTCCCACCCACACTTCATACACCATTAATGTCCGGAACCAATGCTGTCTCCGGAATTACTCTTGTCGGGGCGCTGTTGGCCGCTGGCTCAGAGGGTTCGCCTATGGTGGTCAATATCCTCGGTTTTCTGGCCGTGACCTTTGCCTCAATTAATGTGATTGGCGGCTATCTGGTCACCAACCGCATGTTAGCCATGTTTAAAAGGAAATAACCGATGAATGGGAACTTAGTGAATTTGGTTTATTTGCTTGCCGGTGTTCTGTTTATACTTGGCATCAAAGGTCTGACCAAGCCCGCAACTGCGGTTCGCGGTAATATGCTCTCAGCGCTGGGCATGCTAATTGCGGTAGTGGTTACGCTGTTGGATGGCAATATTATCGATTACACCTACATCATTGCCGGGGTTCTGACTGGCGGTCTTGTGGGTGCAGTGATGGCACTGCGCATCCAGATGACTTCAATGCCACAGATGGTGGCACTGCTCAATGGATTTGGTGGCGGCGCCTCCCTGACCATTGCCCTCGCCGAGTACTTCTCTGTGCTGGGTGTAGATGCGCAAAGTCTGTCTGAGCTGCTGGTGCCCGTCACATTGGATGCCAGTGCGTTTGGCGCTGGCGATGCGGGGATGGTGGCGCTGGTTTCTATTGGACTGACTGCGCTGATTGGCGCCGTGACCCTGACCGGTAGCCTGGTGGCCTTTGCCAAGCTTCAGGAGTTGGTCAAAAAGAGTTTCGCACTACTGGGTGGGCCCCTAGGTAATGGTATTCTGCTAGTAGCTGCGCTGATTGCGCTGGGTTATGTTATTGCCGATCCCGGCAATGCCGCTGCAGTGATAGCGCTAGTGGCTATTGCGCTGTTGCTGGGTCTGTTCTTGGTAATGCCTATAGGCGGTGCCGATATGCCGGTGGTGATTGCGCTGCTCAATTCCTACTCGGGGATAGCGGCAGCGCTGGCGGGTTTTATTCTCGGCAATACCGTTCTTATTGTAGCTGGCTCACTGGTGGGCACTTCGGGTCTGATTCTTACCAAAATTATGTGTGTGGCCATGAACCGTTCACTGGTTAATGTGCTGTTTGGCAAGATGGCCGAGGGTGGTGAAACGGTTGATGCCGATGAAATTTACGCCGGTAAGGTCACCAGTGCTCAGCCTGACGAAGTGGCGATGATGTTGGAAATGGCCAAGCGCGTGGTGATTGTGCCCGGCTATGGCATGGCTATGGCTCAAGCACAGCATGCTGTGCGCGAACTGGCCGACGCCATGGAAGCCCGAGGCACTGAGGTCGAGTACGGCATACACCCAGTGGCCGGTCGCATGCCCGGTCATATGAATGTGCTATTGGCTGAAGCTGAGGTTCCCTACGACAAATTGATCGAGATGGATAGAATCAATCCCACCTTTGAAGAGACCGATGTGGTGATTGTGATTGGCGCTAACGATGTTACCAACCCGATGGCGCGGGAATCCGAAGGCAGCCCAATTTATGGTATGCCGATCCTCAATGTCGATAAGGCTAGAAATGTGGTGGTAATCAAGCGCTCTCTGAGCCCCGGCTTTGCCGGACTGCCCAACCCGCTGTTTGCCATGGACCACACCCTAATGGTCTACGGCGACGGTAAAAAAGCAGTGATTGAAATGACTACGGCGCTAAATCAGTCCTAGACAAAGACAGTCGCTTCAAAGTTGCTTCAAAAGCCCCGCTAATTACAGCGGGGCTTTTTTGTTGGGAGCACTTCCCCCATCGATCGAAACAGTTCCCTGCCTAAAAAAGTTGAAAAATCCATCGCCGGACCCCAATTAAAGTTTATATAGACAGTAATAGTATTCGGTGACTAATAATGCGCATGGAAAAATTGACTAATCAATTACAAAATGCAGTAGCCGAGGCCCAGTCCCTCGCAGTGGGTAATGACCATACAGCCATTGAGCCCGTTCATTTGTTTTTAGCGTTGCTCAATCAACCGGGCGGCAGTATTCGACCTCTATTTAATCGCGCCGGCTTTGATGTCAGCGGATTGCTACAGGCACTTAAAACGCAGTTGGATAATCTGCCAACCCTAAATACCCCCTCGGGTGAAATCAATCTTTCAGCCGATCTGGGGCGATTGCTCAATTTGGCGGATCGAGCCGCGCAGAAACTGGGTGATCAGTACATCTCCAGTGAGATACTGCTGTTGGCGGCTCTGGAAGATCGCAGTGATCTGGGCAAAACTCTGGCCAAATATGGTGATATTGAGCGCGCTAAAGCTGCTGTGGAAGCTCTGCGCAATGGCCACAGTGCCGACCATCCAGATGCGGAGGCCCAGCGTCAAGCCTTAGAAAAATATACTATCGATCTTACTGAGCGCGCCCGAGAGGGTAAATTGGATCCGGTGATCGGTCGAGACGATGAGATTCGTCGCACCATACAGGTGCTTCAGCGCCGCACCAAAAACAACCCCGTACTGATTGGCGAGCCCGGTGTGGGTAAAACCGCGATTGTCGAGGGTTTGGCTCAGCGCATAGTCAATGGTGAGGTGCCTGAAGGATTGAAGCGTAAATCGGTACTTACGCTGGATCTGGGTGCACTGTTGGCGGGTGCCAAATTTCGTGGGGAATTTGAAGAGCGGCTTAAATCCGTCCTCAAAGAACTGTCCCAGCAGGAAGGGCAGGTTATCTTATTTATCGATGAAATTCATACTATGGTCGGGGCTGGAAAGGCCGAGGGTGCTATGGATGCTGGCAATATGCTTAAGCCTGCACTGGCTAGGGGGGAACTGCACTGTGTAGGGGCTACCACACTGGATGAGTATCGCCAATACATTGAGAAAGATGCTGCGCTTGAGCGGCGCTTTCAAAAGGTGTTAGTGGAAGAACCCACCGAGACTGACACCATCGCCATTTTGCGCGGTCTCAAAGAGCGCTACGAGGTTCATCATGGGGTGGAGATTACCGATAGTGCTATTGTATCCGCGACTAAGCTTTCTCAGCGCTATATCAGTGATCGCCAGTTGCCCGACAAAGCGATTGACCTTATAGATGAAGCGGGCAGTCGAATCCGCATGGAAATTGACTCCAAGCCAGAGCAGATGGACCGTCTTGAGAGACGCCTGATACAGCTAAAAATAGAGCGCGAGGCGGTCAAAAAAGATCAGGACAAGGCAGCGGCCAAACGTGAGAAAAAGCTTGAGCAGGATATAGCTGCTTTGGAGAAAGAGTACGCTGACCTCGATGAAATTTGGAAAGCTGAAAAAGCCTCCGTGGAGGGAGCCACCCATCTGAAAACCGAACTGGAGCAGGCGCGAGTTGATCTGGAGGCGGCCCACCGCGAAGGCGATCTGGAGAAAATGGCGCAGATTCAGTACAGCCTGATTCCGCAGTTGGAGCAGCGGTTAGCTACAGCCACATCCGAACAACAGGTAGAAAAACAGTTGCTGAGAAATAAAGTCACCGAGGAGGAGATAGCTGAGGTTGTTTCCAAATGGACCGGCATTCCAGTGGCTAAAATGCTCGAGGGAGAGCGGAATAAGCTGTTGCGTATGGAGCAGTCCCTGCATCAGCGGGTGATGGGTCAGACAGAGGCAGTGATGGCGGTTGCCAATGCTGTGCGCCGTGCCCGCGCCGGATTGTCCGATCCCAATAGACCCAATGGCTCCTTTTTGTTTTTAGGGCCCACTGGGGTCGGTAAGACTGAATTGTGCAAAGCGCTGGCAGAGTTCTTATTTGACAGCGAAGAGGCCATGGTGCGCATCGATATGTCGGAATTTATGGAAAAACACAGTGTGGCGCGTCTAATTGGCGCTCCTCCGGGCTATGTGGGCTACGAAGAGGGGGGATATCTCACCGAGGCGGTGCGCCGCCGTCCCTATGCGGTGTTGCTGCTGGACGAAATTGAAAAAGCTCACAGTGATGTCTTTAATATCTTGCTGCAGGTGCTAGATGATGGTCGGCTTACTGATGGTCAGGGTCGCACTGTAGACTTTAAAAACACTGTGGTTGTTATGACGTCCAATTTGGGTTCTGATGTTATTCAAATGCTCTCGGGCGAGGAGAACTACAGCACTATGAAATCGGCGGTGATGGATGTGGTCGCTGCACATTTCCGACCAGAGTTTATCAATCGAGTGGATGAATCCGTAGTCTTCCACCCCCTCAGTAAAGCGCATCTACAGGGGATTGCCAATCTGCAGTTGCAGGGCCTGAGCCGCAGGCTAACTGAGCAGGACCTATCGCTAAGGGTCAGCGATCAAGTGATGGAGCAACTGCTAGAGGAGGGGTTTGATCCGGTCTATGGCGCTCGGCCCCTAAAGCGCAGTATTCAGCAGATGATAGAGAATCCCTTAGCTGAAACCCTGCTGGCCGGCAACTTTGCCCCAGGTGCTGAAATTAACGCGACGCTAAAAGATGGCGCGGTGGTTTTTAAGTGATTGAGCAGGGGAGTAATGGGCTCCCAAAGACCTATTGCTGACTGATAAATTGCTCAGGGGGCATAAAAATTAGCCGCACTACCAACTTGTCCGCCTTGGGATCAACCGCCATCATTAGCACATTAATATGCTTGTCGATTTGAACGCCACTGGGTATATTGAACAGAATACCGCCGGTCTCCTGATTATTTAGGGTGTTGAGTTGTTTGAGTTCAGGATCTTTGCGTACCTCAGTCTCAAATTTCTGGAGTAATGCCTTAACTGCCACCTCAAAATTGGGAAAGTTAAACTGGCCGCGGTACTCCGCGCGGTCCAGTTCAAGCATTACTGGGATAGCCGCACCGGAGCTCTCAGCACTCAACTGACCGCCCTTGACCGTCTCACCCTGTTTTAACTGTTTAAATAGCTTTTTGGCAGCCTCGGGTTTCTGCTTAAAAAACCCCGCAGTGATCAAATTAGCTCCGAGGTTAAACAGCTTTCGCGTATCTATTTTGACGGTCTTATTTTCGGTCATGTGGTTATGTCAGGCCTGTATTGGATTTATACAATTAAGTTGTACCGCTCACTAAGTATCTGGATAATTTCCGCCTTGGGGTTATCCGATAGTGGCAGGGGTTGGCCGGTAATTTTCTCTGCCAGTCCGACATAGGTATCGGACACCTGCATCATAACCGATTCGGGCAATTCATTTTCTGCCGCCAATTGGTAGCGCTCTTCCATGCGGTTTTTATCCAGCAGAATATCGGGATCGGGGAAGTGTTGAAGCAATAGCTGGCGGAAACCTTCTTTGGAGTTTTCCACCACCTTGCCTGTTCTGAAGTGCGGCCCGTCCCAGATGCGCGAGGAATCGGGAGTCCCCACTTCATCCATATAGATCAGTTTGCGGTTGCCGGCGCGGTCGTTGACATAGCCAAATTCAAATTTGGTATCCACAAAAACTTGATCCAATTTAGCCAGCTCGTCACTGATCACTTCAAAACCCTGCGCCAGTAGCTTTTCGTAGAGGTCGATATCATCGGGGCTGCGGAATTTAAAGGCGCTGTAGTTTTGCTCAATATCAGATCGTGAGATATTGACATCATCTACTTCCGGAACTCCGGGAATTCCCTTAAGAATGCCTTTGGTCGAAGGTGTGATCAGCAGCTCAGATAACTTTTGGTCCTTACTTAGACCGTCTGGTAGTTCTATACCGCAGAACACGCGCTCACCCTTGGCGTAGGAGCGCCACATAGATCCGGTAATGTATTGGCGACAGATGGCCTCAATCATAACGGGTTGCGCCTTTTGCACAATCCACACCAGGGGGTGGGGAATATCTAGGATATGGCTGTCGGCGAGATTATTTTCCCGGAACAGCTTAAACCAGTGGTTTGAAATAGCGTTGAGTGCTGCCCCCTTGCCGGGTACACCCCGCATACCGCCTTGACCCTGCCAGATACATTCAAAGGCGGAGATCCGATCGCTGATCACCATAATGGCCAGGGGAGAGTCCTCCGCCACATCATAATTATTCTCTTGGATTAAACGGCGACTATCCGCCTTATTGAGCCAGTAGACAGAACGGACTTTGCCGCTGTGGACTGGCAGATCGGTGCGAATCGGCAAATCATTGTTTACCGACAGTACTTTATCAGCAAGGTTTGACATCTTATTGGGCCCAGTTATCTAAACTAAAAGGTATTAACATTAAATTTGTTTTCAAAGCGTGGTTTGAAAAAGACAGTCAGGCGAAGTTTCGAGGCCTTATTTGACGGCGGTAATTCTACCAATTCAAGCATTGGCAGGCAAAGATATTCAATGGATGCTATGCACAAATGATGATTTGATTAATCATTCATAGATAATTTGTGGATATAAAAAGATTTGTCATCAATAGGCGCTTTGGCTGCGTATAGACCTGTAAACAAACCGCCAATAACAGAGATAATTTATGAAAACCATTTTGCTATCGGGAGGCAGCGGTTTTATCGGTAGTCATTTCTGTCGTGCAGCTACCGCCAGAGGCTGGCAACTCATTGTCATAACAAGAGATACTGCTAGGGCTGCAAAGCGACTGCCGGCACAAACTGCCCTGATCGAAAGCCTTGACCAACTAGACAGCCATCCGCCGGTGGATGTGCTGATTAATTTGGCGGGCCAGTCGCTGGCAGACGGTCGCTGGAGTGAACGACGCAAACAGCAAATAATCCACAGTCGCATTGGTACCACCCAAGTCCTGTTCCAGCATTTTAAGCACCATCCTGAAACCGCCCCAAAAGTGGTAATCAGCGGCTCAGCTATTGGTTACTACGGTGGCGGTAGAGGCGAGGATTTGGAGGTCGCTGAGGATGGAGCCAAGGTGAATAATTTCTCCCACCAGCTCTGTGCTGCCTGGGAAAACAGTGCCAAGCCCTTTGTCACCTTGGGGTCGAGGGTTTGTTTGTTAAGAACCGGTATTGTTCTTGGCGAGCAGGGAGCTCTGAGCAAAATGCTCCCCGCATTCAAGATCGGTTTTGGCGGTCCCATGGGCGATGGCGGGCAGTGGATGCCTTGGATCCATATTGAAGATATGGTTGAGATTATTATGTACTGTATTGAGCAGAAACAGCTGCAGGGGCCAGTCAATGCCACTGCGCCACAGCCATCCACCAACCGAGATTTCGCGGTAACCTTAGGTACAGTTTTAAACCGACCCTCAGCACTGACCATGCCCGCAGCTGTAGTTAAACTGCTATTTGGGCAAATGGGCGATGAACTGCTACTGCAGGGACAGCGAGTGGTACCCAAGAAATTACAGGATTTTGGCTTTGAATTCTTATATGATGATCTCGCAATCGCCCTTACCAATCTATTAAAAAAATAATAAGTAAAATAACTATGACTAATCAATTTAAAGACAAAACTGTGGTTATCACCGGTGCCTCAGCGGGAGTTGGCGCCGCCTGTGCCCGCGCCTTTGCCGCCCAGGGAGCAAACCTTGTGCTGGTAGCTCGAGGACAGTCGGGTTTAGATAAAATCGCCAATGAATTAGCCTCAAGCTGCCAAGTGCACACCTGCGCTATGGATGTGGCCAGCACCGACCAGTGCCTGAAGCTGTTGGACCAGGCGGTGCAGCAGTTTGGTACTCTGGATGTTTTAGTTAACAATGCCGGTATGCACAGCCGCGGTGACTTGGAAAAAGTCCCCTGTGAAGATGTCGCCGCTATGGTGGATATCAACCTCAGGGCACCGCTGGTGCTATCTGCGGCCGCCATACCCTATCTACGCCAATCCACTGCACCGGCTATTGTGATGGTGGGCTCCTTGGCTGGCCGGGCACCCCTTCAGGGTGGAGCTACTTACTCCGCCACCAAAGCCGGATTGCGAGCCTTCGCCTACGCCATCGCCGACGAGTTGAGAGGCTACGGTATCAATGTGGGTGTGGTCTCCCCCGGCCCCATAGATACCGGTTTTATTATGGACCAAATCGATCAGGTGGAAGATATCGTGTTCTCCCAGCCCATGAGCACCGCCGATCAGGTAGCTCAAGCGGTGTTGAAACTTGCCGCCGGTGAGACCGATGAAATCTGCATGACTAAGTTTAGTGGGTTCCTTACTACTCTGAGCTACCTGTTTCCCGGTCTGCGACGCACATTGCGCCCGCTGATGTATAAAATCGGGCGAAAAAATAAGGACAAATACCGCATACGCAATCAAAAAGTATAAGTTATCCCGCACCGATCACCGCGAGGTAATTCGTACAAATACTCGCCTTCAAATATTTTTTTGCAAACGCAGATTTATGGTCCAGGCTGTTTGGGTAAGAAAACGCACTTTACACTGCCAAATGGCCAGTGCTTGGTGCGTGGAAAACTGTCCAATCAATAGGGCTGCCAAGATCGAAAGCTCTTATTCATTAGCGCTTTCCACCACGATGAGGGATCTAATCAAAATCAATGGAGGGCAGCGTTGATTGATTTTCAACGCCAAATATTTCACTAACCTGAGTAACACTGGCAGCGTTTCGGTATTAGCATCGGTCAGTCGAATAGCGTCCAACAGTGTGCCCTAATGAAATTTCTGGTGACTCCGATCCCATTGATTCACTGATTTCTACCGTCCGCTTATAACTTAGGGCTGTAAAAATATGCTAGCTATAATTATTTGATAATGAATAAATGTGATGGTTGTGCTATTTTATTAATGTGAGTATGTGTAATATAAGTATGTAGTGTTGTTTTAAGCTTTATCTATGGAAAGATTTGAACTAACTCATAAGGATTTGAGAAATGATAAAACTCTACTCTAAACCTCTGCTTGTTCCACTGTTTCTATTCCTAGGACTTGCCGCTTGCGGTGGTGGTTCCAGTTCTGAAGATCCTAACACATCAACTCCCAACTCAAACGCCAATTCTGAAGTTATTTCAGATGATACAGGGTTGAGTTCGGATGATAGCGCATCTTCTATGTCGGGTTATAAATTGCCCAGAGCAATAACAGTTATTCAAACACAGGAGTGATTCAAGGATGAAAAATATCACTATTGCCGTCTTCGGACTTCTTTTCTGTCTAGGCCAACTCCAAGCTGACACCGACTATGAACGGGACCAGCAATATGCGTACATTAGGGATTCTTTGAATGAGTCAATTCAAAATGCCAATCAGCTTGTCTGTATGGTTTCAGCAATGCGCCCAGACGCTCTGGTCAACAATGGAAATTATCTTGCAGCGGTCTATCCCAATGAGTGCAAAAACGACGAGAATGGTCCACAAAATATATTTGGCTCCAATTCACAAGCTCAAACTGCGGAGGAAAATGCTGAAGATAGGAAGCTTTTTAATGCGGTGCTAAATGTTACGCGAGCGACCGCTGATGCGCCAGTGAAGTCCAGGGTATGGTTGAATAAGGAAAATGAAGAGGTTTTTCTGAGTGTCGAACAAATTGCCGATGTGTCCGAGAATGCACCAAATGGCGAATTTGAAATGTACTGGAATGATATCTTAAAAGGCGGAAATAGGTATGATCTGCCTGAGGGATCTATGACTGGGGTAGGCCTTCTCAAAGCGCGGGATAATATTATCCAGTATGTCGAACAATCCTTTGAGTATCAGGGTAGTATGGTTGCAAAATACCTTGAAAATGGTGATATAGAGGGTGAGTTTGTCAATTATTTACCGACATATACCAACACGTGGGATGAGAATAGTCTTTCCATATACAACGGCCTGTCAAAATTCTATTTTAATCAAGAAAATAGAGTTTACTGCGCGCAATTGTTAGGGGTTAATAAAATCACCCTCTCAAAGATTGAAGGAGATGACAGCTTTGAGAGGACAGCGACGCAAACTCTGGACCCGTCTCTCCTCGAGAGTTTCGGAATCAGTAATCAAGAGACCTGTTACTCTACTGATAAAAATAAAGCCCTACGCAATGTTCACAGCTACGGTGTTTACAATATGGATGGTTCTCGGTTGGATATAGGTCCCACTCGATTTCCTATCCATGCTCAAGTCAGGGATGGAAGTGGGGGCACAGAGGACATATTTGGTCATGCCGGTTGGTCGGGCGTTTGGATCTCTGGCGCGGGCACGGCATTAGTGGAAAAAGACACTATCTTTAAAAGAGAAGTTTACCAAACCGGTGAGGAATCAGGTGATGAGAAAAATTATCGCCTCAGGCCCATTGAAATTAGTGCGACAAAGCGTGAGACCAGCTACCAGTCCCTAAATAGTCTGGATGGACTTCCACTGATTCTGGATGGGGTCTTCTTAAGTATCTATGGCACTATGCATGAGTTATTAGATCAACTACCCGATAATATTCTGAGTTTGGTTGGATATGATCAATATGTTGTCAGTTACGATGCAGAGGCGGATGATATAGTGTTTACTCAGTGGTTTAAATACAATCCCAGACTCTCCGATAATGTGTTTTCTACTCCAATCCGTCTACCCAGATCTGTGTTTGTGGAATTGTTGACTGACAGTTTCGGCAACACTATTAGTTTAGGTTCACCATATTCTGGACCCAACAATGGTAACAAGAGTTATCAAATTAGTAAGGCCGCTCTGAATAATCCCAGTCTTGCCAATGGGGTGATGGTAAGCACGTCTGGCAAGTCCAGTTTGTCAGAAATGTCTGGTCTACAGTTTGTTTGTATTAAGTATTGCGTGACTGGCGATACTTTCAGTCAGACCTTCTCAGAAGCCGTCAGTGCAATTGAAGATAAAACTACCAATAAGCGGGTAAGCAATCCCTTTGTTGAGATTCCGCAGTTGGGCGCGAAAAAATCCGATTTTGTCACCTACCAATTCTCTAATGGACTGCTGTACGATGAAGCTGGCCTGCAGATTACCCGAGGTGAGGCGTTTAATCAGTTGATGGCCACTTCAGACGATCCCTACGGAATCTTTGATGGCTTAGAATACACTGATAAACTTGGTAACACTTGGAATCTAGGTATGAGAAGTGCGGGTATTTTGATTCCTGTAGATGAGCTGGACAGGCTTAAATGTACTGAGGATGATCCCATAGCCAATCCGACTGCAGATCTTTACTGTCCTGAAGGCTATGTCACAAAAAACATCTCTACAGTTTACTACTTGCAAATTGAGCAATATCCTGATTATGAGTTGTTGACGGAATCTGGTGATGTAGTCGAGTTTTCCTCTCCCAAAAAGCTCTTTTATACAGTTCCCAGTGGCTCGCCATTCAGGGCAGGGGAGCAATTTAGTCTGAGCTATAGTGAGCATGGTTCTCTGTGGGGTTTCCCTGATGGCGTTTACGATACGTCAACCAATACCTATGTCGACGGATATCCCGATCAGTGGACTAAAGATCATATACACCGCGATTATTTCACCATTCCCGATGGTGGCCTGTTGATGGACGATGAGGGAAATAGCTACAAGGTGAAGGCTCTGTCTAGCGAGGAGTGGTTGTCCACTGCACCCGAGTTTGTGGGAGTATTTAACTATTCGCCGGATACTAGCGATATACCTCAAGAGGGTATATTGCGGTACACGGCAGGTTCCGATTCGACTGACTATATAGGCGATAGACCAGTTGAGGATATTATCAATGATGGGCGCCCCTCAGTTATCCATGGCGAAGTTCTTTACGATCCATCACCTAGCCAGTAATCACATAAGTGGGGCCGATGGCCCCATTTTTTTAACCCAGTTTTTTCAATCTAACAGTGCGTTACTTACTAAGAGACCCCTGATGGGTTTAAACCTGTTTGATTTTCTAACGATCTAGTGTGGAGCACCTTTTTATCTAACAGTCTAAAGCGTTTTAACAACGAATGTGATCGGACGGTAGTGTAGTATATCTGTTGATTTCCCTCTAAATCTCAATCAACATTGCTATAATCTTTACTTGATTTCCATAACCTGAAATTTCTCGCAGCAACAATGAAACTTAATTTCACTCAGCAGGGCGCCGGTGCGCCGATAATTCTTTTGCATGGTATGTTCGGTTCGCTGAGCAATCTGGGCAACTTGGCTACAGCGCTGGCGGGCAATTATCGGGTAATCAGTGTCGACTTGCGCAATCATGGTGAGTCGCCCCATGAGCAGAGAATGGATCTTGAGGTGATGGCTGCCGATATTATTGAGTTAATGGATGGGCAGGGGATAGATAGCGCAGTGCTGATTGGCCACTCTCTGGGAGGCAAGGTGGCGATGCAGGTGGCCATGAACAGCCCCTCCAGAGTTGCCTGTGTGTTGGTGGCTGATATTGCCCCAGTGGATTATCCTCAACAGGAAAATAATGCAGTGCTCAGCGCCCTTGAGCAATTGTCTGAAGAGGCTATAGATAGCCGCCAATCCGCCGATGCTGTACTGGCTGAGTTTGAGATTGATAGGCCGACGCGGGGTTTTGTACTGAAAAATTTGCGCCGTTTAAATGATGGTCAGTTTGATCTAAAGCTCAATATGCCATCTATTTCTGCCAATTACGCCACTGAGTTGACTAGGGCCCCGGTGGGACAGCCCTATTTGGGGCCTGCTCTATTTGTGAAGGGAGAGCATTCTGCCTATATACAGGACAAGCATCGGCTGAGGATAGAGGCGCTTTTCCCCCACAGCTGTGTTGAGTTGATAGAGGGGGCAGGGCACTGGTTGCATGCTGAACAGCCGGAGCGGTTTAATAACTTAGTATTGGGTTTTCTCAACGCAAATTCGTGAACAATTGACCCAATCCATTGTAGAATTCACTTTTTCTCTTTTGGAGTTTAGGAAACCGAAATGTTTGAGCGTTTGAAACCTATTCTAGGCGACCCTATTTTGGGTCTGATGGCGGACTATCGAGCCGATACCAGAGAGCAAAAAATTGATTTAGGTGTGGGTGTCTACCAGGATAATAGGGGACAGACGCCGATTATGCAGTCGGTAAAACAGGCAGAGTATCTGCTGATGGAGTTGGAGCAGACCAAGTCCTATCAGGGAATAGCCGGCGACGATGTCTATAATCAGCAGATGATGGCGCTGTTGTTTGGTGCAGACCACAGTATCCTCAGTTCAAATCGATTGGTAACCCTTCAGGCCCCCGGTGGATCGGGTTCGCTACGAGTGGGTGCTGAGGTTATCCGCCGGGCTAGACCTGAGGCGAAGTTGTGGGTTGGCGTGCCAACTTGGCCCAACCATGTGCCGCTGCTGGGCAGTGCGGGTTTTGAAATCCAAGAATATCCCTACTATGACTTCGACAGTCATAGCTTAAGTATTGATGCAATGATGGCGGCCCTCAGTCAAGTGCCCGCCGGTGATGTGGTGTTGCTTCACGGCTGTTGCCACAACCCAACCGGTGCCGATTTGACCCCTGATCACTGGGATCAGATTGCTGATCTCGCCCTAGAAAGGGGATTTGTGCCATTTATTGATATTGCCTATCAAGGCTTGGGTGAGGGGCTAGATGCCGATGCCTATGGCTTGCGGATGATGGCTGACCGACTTCCGGAATTAATTATCGCCTCCTCATGCTCTAAAAATTTCGGTCTCTATCGCGAGCGCACCGGATCAATTAGCCTGATTACCGAGAACGCTGAAACTGCCGCTAATGTTAAAGCCCTGTCGATGTCCATTGCACGGCAGATGTACTCCATGCCCCCGGCCCACGGCGCGCTACTGGTGGGGATGATTTTAGCTGATGATAAGCTCCGTGGCGCCTGGCAGGCAGAGTTAGAGGAGGTGAGGCTGCGCATCCAGTCGATCCGAACCCTGCTCACTGAGGGTATTCAGGGCAATTCCGCCGGGGCAGATTTTAGCCATATTCAGCAACAGCGGGGGATGTTCTCATTTTTGGGCATTAGTGCCGATCAGTTGCAGCGATTGCGAGAGGAGTTTGCGATCTATATTGTCGGTTCCACCCGAATCAATTTAGCGGGTATCAATGCCAATAATATAGATTATCTCCGTCAGTCTGTGCTGACTGTGCTCAATGGCTAGCTAGTGGATTGTTATTAGTGAGACCAACCCGATAGGCCCTCAACTATTGAAGCTAGGGTTTGAGCTGGGTTCTGGTAATCGCATTCAATGGTGATATCCGCATACTGCTGATACAGGGGTCTGCGCTCTGCGAACAGATCTGCAAAGCTCTGATCTGGGCGACAGGCAACACCCCGCTGCTCAAAATCGGTCACACGTTCTTTTAATAGTGCCAGACTGAGGTCGAGGAAGACCACTGTGCCATTGGCTTTGAGCTGTTCCATGCCAGCTTCGGAATAGACCGCGCTGCCACCAGTGGCAATCACCTTTCCAGTTTCCGATAAGTTAATTAGGACCTGTTCTTCAATACGGCGCAGATTGCGATAATCTGTACTATTGAGGATTTGTTGAAGGGTGGCGCCCTGATCCACTTGGATCAAAATGTCGGTATCCACAAAGTCGGCGCCTAACTGCTTGGCCAGCAGAATGCCCAGAGTGCTTTTCCCCGCGCCAGGCATGCCGATAAGTACAATATTTTTTGCTATCAATTGGTTCAATTACCTTGTTACCATCCCACTGCCACGGCAGCATGACAAAACAGCGCTGTAGGCAATGATTATAAACCTGTGCCACATATTAACCGAAACCTGCGACGAGCCTGTATAATTATCAGACTATGAACACTACCAAACAAAGTAAATCGCATTTTCAACGGATCGGTTTGCTGTGCAGCCAAAATCGACCTCAGGTAAAGACCGCTATCCGCAAGTTACAGGACTTGCTGCATGCCGAACAGCGTCAAATTCTGTTTGAACAGCAGACCGCTGAGCTTGTGGACAGTCAGGTCCAGCAGAGCATGCCCTTGGGTGAGTTATTGCAGGTTGTTGATTTAGTTATTGTGGTGGGCGGTGATGGCAGTATGCTCAGTGCTTGCCGCAACATGGCTGCCAGCAATGTGCCGCTGTTGGGCATTAACTTGGGTCGCCTTGGGTTTCTTACCGATATTTCCCCGGATGAGATAGAGCAGCGGGTAAAACCGGTGCTAGAGGGTCAGTTTAAGAAGACTCAGCGCTTTATGCTCAGTACTCAGATTACTAGAAATGGTGATGAAATAGGCTCTGGGGTGGCACTCAATGATATTGTTTTACATCCGGGTATGTCGGTGCGCATGATGGAATTTGAGCTCTATGTAGATGGCGAATTTGTCTACAGTCAGCGCTCCGATGGCCTGATCGTTGCTACCCCTACCGGTTCTACGGCCTATGCGTTGTCCGCTGGTGGGCCACTGCTATTTCCCGAGCTGGATGCCGTGGTGGTAGTGCCACTCAACCCTCACACTTTGAACAGTCGACCCATTGCGCTGCGTGGCAGCGCTGAAATAGAGTTGCGAGTGAGTTCTAGAAATGAGTTGCAACCTTTGGTGACTTGCGATGGTCACAATGACTTTAACACGGAGCCCGGGGATATTATCCGCATCCGCAAGCATCCCCATGCTATTTCCCTAATTCACCCCGTGGACCACAATTTTTATGATGTCTGCAGGACCAAGCTGGGCTGGGGCAGCCGTTTAGATGCGAAAAACAATGCTGCTGAAGACTGATTGAATAGGGATTTTCTATGACGATAACCAACTACAGCCGCTGGTGGTCGCTGATCAGATCCAACCCTATGGTGGCGCTGCTGATCTTTGGATCTGCTATCGGTGCGCTGGTGGTTGAGGTGAGTCAACCCATTCCCAGTTATCTTTTCTACAACGGCTTGCAAGAGGGTCATTATCTGCGCCTAATAACCCCGATTTTCCTGCATTTTGGCTTGGTGCATCTGGTGTTTAATTGCCTGTGGCTGGCTATTTTGGGGTCGAGAATTGAAACCCAGCAGGGTGCTGTGCATCTGCTATTGCTTATCCTGTTGAGTGGTGCCGGCTCCAATATGTTGCAGTACAACTGGTCTGGCTCGATGTACTTTGGTGGTATGTCGGGAGTGATCTATGCATTGCTGGGCTATCTGTGGATTGTGCACAAATTAAAACCCCATACCTATGCCGCCCTGCCCAACGGGCTAATGCCATTTATGCTGGGTTGGTTGCTGCTTTGTATGACCGGCATTCTCGAGGTAGCATTGGGGATTGCAGTCGCCAATGCTGCCCATGGGGGCGGGTTGGTGATCGGGTTAATTCTGGGAGCAGTATTTGCTTTACTGAGCTCTGGTAAAAATATAAATCCTTGAGGTACCTCAGGGCAAATAACGATTGATTGGCGAACCGGTATGGATTTTAAACAGCTAATAGAGGGTATTACTCCCGAGATTTATCAGCAACTGCAGCAGGCGGTGGAAATCGGTAAATGGCCGGATGGACGCAGCCTGACCGAGGAGCAGCGGTCCCTGTGTATGCAGGCCATTATTGCCTTCGATCAGCGCCAGCCAGAGCAGAATCGCACGGGTTATGTGCCGCCCAAAAATACCGATTGTGAACCCCCTGACAGCCAACAGCCCCTGAGGTGGAAGCACTGATGGCAATTTCAGTCTCGGGACACCTAGCTAAAATGCATGCCCAGTTGGGGCCACAGGTGCAGTACACACTGCCTGTGGATGAGCAGTTAGTTCCCCTCAATGATCTGTTGGGCAAGACTGTCAGTCTGGAGTACTTGGGAGAGATTCACTGTATCCACTGCGGTCGCCGCAGCAAAAAGAGCTTTAGTCAGGGCTACTGTTACCCCTGTTTCACCAAATTGCCTCAATGTGACAGTTGCATTATGAGCCCGGAAAAATGTCACTATCATCAGGGTACCTGTCGCGATCCTGCCTGGGGTGATCAATACTGTTTTACCGATCACTTTGTCTACTTGGCCAATAGCTCTGGTGTCAAAGTGGGTATTACGCGAGGCTCTCAGGTGCCAACCCGCTGGATCGATCAGGGTGCGACTCAGGCACTGCCTATTTTTCGTGTGCAGTCCCGTTATCAGGCGGGATTGATTGAAGACTGTCTGCGTGAGCATATCGCAGACAGAACCCACTGGCAGAAAATGCTCAAGGGCAATGCCGAGCCGGTTGATTTAGCAGAGATACGCGACCAGATAATGGCATTGTCTGAGGCCGATTTAAGTCTATTGGAACAAGAGTTTGGCTTGCAAGCGCTGCAGCGGCTCTACACAGAATCCACTGTGGAAATAAGCTTCCCGGTGTTGCAATTTCCTGACAAGGTCAAGAGCTTTAATCTCGATAAGCAGCCATTGATCAAAGGGTTGTTGCAGGGAATTAAAGGTCAATACCTGATCTTTGACACTGGAGTGATTAATATCCGTAAGTACACCGGTTATCATGTGCGATTTAGTGCCGACTAAGCTTTAACCTGTTGCCCTTTAGCCAACTAACCCTTAACCACTATCAAGGGTACCTGTAAAAAAACCGTATTTTTACAGTACCCATTACTATAAGGAATGCTACATTGAGCGATGAAACACCCCAAACCATCTATCTCAAAGACTACCAGCCCGCTAATTTTCTGATCGACCAAACTGATTTGATATTTGATCTCAGGGATCAGCACTGTGAGGTAACTGCCACCCTGCACCTGCGACGCAATCCCCAGGCTGACAATGCCAGTGATCAAGGGAAGGGGTCAACTCTGGTTTTAGATGCGGGTCCCAATGTCCAGTTGCAGTGGATTGAGGTCGATGGCCAGCGGTTGGCGGACAGTGCCTATCAGCGCACCGAGGAATCCCTAATTATTGCCGAGATTGCCGATCAGGCTGTTATCACCACCCAGGCGATTATCAAGCCCCATCTCAATACCACCATGATGGGACTGTACCGGTCGCGCACTATGTACTGCACCCAGTGTGAAGCCGAGGGCTTTCGCGATATTACCTTTTACCTGGACCGCCCTGATGTGATGTCAGAGTTCACCACTAAGGTAATAGCTGACCAGCAGGCCTTCCCAGTATTGCTTTCCAATGGCAACCCTATCGAGCGCGGCACTCTGGATAATGGACGGCATTTTGTCACTTGGCATGACCCCTTTAAAAAGCCCGCCTATTTATTTGCGCTGGTGGCTGGCGATCTGGCAACAGTAGAAGATAGTTTTACTACCCAGTCGGGGAGAGAAGTCAGCCTGCAGATATTTGTCGAGGAAAAAGATCTGGATAAATGTGATCACGCCATGCGCTCGCTAAAGAATGCGATGCGCTGGGACGAACAGGTCTATGGCCGCGAGTATGATCTGGATATCTTTATGATCGTGGCTGTCGATGATTTCAATATGGGGGCGATGGAGAATAAAGGCCTCAATATCTTTAATACCTCGGCGGTGTTGGCCAACCCAGAAACCACCACTGATGCCGCCTTTCAGCGGGTTGAAGGCATCGTTGCTCACGAGTACTTCCACAACTGGTCGGGAAATCGGGTTACCTGCCGGGATTGGTTTCAGCTCAGTTTAAAGGAGGGCTTTACCGTCTATCGAGATGCCCAGTTTTCCGCCGATATGAACTCGGCGGTGGTCAAGCGCATTGAGGATGTGGTCTATCTGCGCACCCATCAGTTTGCTGAAGATGCCGGCCCTATGGCCCATCCGGTGCAGCCCGATTCCTATATGGAGATCAATAATTTCTACACCCTGACAGTGTACGAAAAGGGTGCGGAAATTGTCGGCATGATTCACAGTCTACTGGGTGATCAGCTATTTCGGCAGGGCAGTGACCTATATTTTTCTCGCCACGATGGCCAGGCGGTAACTATCGAGGAATTTGTCGGCGCTATGGAATCAGTCAGTGGTAGGGATCTGCAGCAGTTCCGCCTCTGGTACAAGCAATCGGGCACACCGCGCGTTGAGGTTGCAAGCCATTACGATGCCGAGGCGCAAACTTATCAGCTCACCTTTACCCAGAGCTGCCCAGATACCCCCGGGCAGACCGATAAAAAACCCTTTGTGATTCCAATCAAACTGGGCTTGGTAGGTGAAGACGGTAAGGATTTACCGCTGAATAGCGATGGCGACACCACGCTAGTGATAGCACTAAAGGAGCAGACGCAAACGGTGGTTTTTGACAATATCCATCAACAGCCAGTGCCCTCGCTGTTAAGGGGGTTTTCTGCACCGGTCAAACTCAGCTATGACTACAGTAATCAGCAACTGGCCCATTTGATGGCCCATGATTCCGACGGCTTTAACCGCTGGAATGCCGGTCAGAGTTTCAGCTTTTCTGTGTTAGACCAGCTGATTGAGGCGGAGCTTAAGGGCGATAATTTGCCAGTGGACCCGCAGTTTATCCATGTATTTGCGGGGCTGTTAGCAGACCCTGATCTGGACCCAGCCATGGTGAATTTGATGTTGCAGTTGCCCAGTGAGGCACAGCTTCATGAGCGCGCACAGCCGATCCATGTCGAAGCTATCCATGCCGCCCGTCAAAAGGCCCGCGCCGCCATTGCCCAGGGGCTTAAAGAGCCGTTATTAGCAGCCTATCAGCGATTAGCGGAGGAGCGGGATTACGCGCCAGTAGCCGAACAAATTGGCCCCAGAGCGCTGCGAAACAACGCCCTCGGCTACCTGATGTTGACCGACTGCGGCCCCGATTTAGCATGGCAGCAATTTAATAGCGCCACCAATATGACCGATCGCGCTGCCGCACTGGCCAGTTTGGTCAACTGTCCGGCCGCTGCAGACTACGCCCAACAGGCACTGGCGCAGTTCTATCAGCAGTACAGCGATGAAGCGCTAGTAATCAACCTATGGCTACAGGTTCAGGCCACTAATTCTCAGCCCAATGGATTGGCTCGGGTACAGGCACTGATGGAACATCCAGCTTACAGCGCTACCAATCCCAATAAGATCCGCAGTTTGGTAGGTGCATTCTGTAGCGCCAACCCGATAAACTTCCATAATCCCGATGGCTCAGGGTATCAGTTTTTGCAACAGCAAATTATTGCGCTCAACAAGGTGAACCCTCAGGTCGCCGCGCGCTTGGTTACCCCGCTAACCAAGTGGAAGAAGTTTGCCGAGCCTAATGCGCAACTAATGCGCGATGCGCTGGCGCAAATAGCCAGTCAAGAGGACTTGGTGGTGGATGTGCGGGAGATAGTAATTAAGTCGCTTTGAGGGCTTTGCAAGGTTTGGATGTAAATAACTTGAATGTATCTCAAATGAGATGCATAATCTACCAGGTCATAAAGTCTAGTAGGAGAACTAGCCATGGCTCACACATCAATGCTGCATGTTCGGGTCGATAATGCGCTAAAAGCTGAGGCGACAGAAAAGCTTGCCAAGTTTGGCCTATCATTATCAGACGCGGTTCGCATCTTATTGACCCGCATCAGTCAGGAGGGGGGGTTGCCCGTCGGATTGACAGCCGACCCAGAGGTCTATGACGCTTGGTTTCGCGATAAAGTGCAAGAGGCCTTGACAGATACAGGGCCTGCCGTATCCCACAAGCAGGTAATGGATGACGCTCAAGCCACAATCGACAGGAAACGTCGCGCTGCCCAAGCTGGAATGGCTAGCATTGGCACGAACCGATCTCCTTACAATCGTTGATTACATCTCGGATGATAATCCAGATGCAGCACAGCGTGTAATGGATGATATTGAAGCCAAGGCTAAAACACTGCCAAGCTTCCCGAAAATGGGCCGTCCGGGTCGTGTTGAGGGCACTAGGGAGTTGGTTATTTGGGCTAACTATGTACTAGTGTACCAAGAGAGCAGATTTAAGATTCGAATACTGCGGGTATTGCATGGGGCACAGCAGTGGCCGCTATCCTCTTAAGCCTGTTCATAATTTATTTTTCGTGAGAAAGTCCAGTTGGCAGGCTAAGGTTGGCTTGTATCTTTCCCAGAAAGATATTTTCTAAATACAGGCCTAATAAAGGCTGGAACAAATGAGTCCTCATCACGTTCAGCAGATTGCCAGTTCTCAGCGTGCTTTAGTTTATCATGACTCAATATTGCACCCCTCAAATCAGCACTATGCAAATCTGTTTCTATTAAAGTAGCGCGCTGCAAATCTGCGTAAAATAAGTTAGCACCCCGCAAAGATGCGCCATTTAAATTAGCACCCTGCAAATATGCGTGATTTAAATTAACCCCAGGCAAATAAACCTCACTTAGATCTATACTTGATTCCCTTGGCCGTACTTCCCGTCTGCCAATCACTGACATAGCTGTTTGCACGTCGATTCGTGTCTTGTCATCTTCAAATCTCTCACCTTCAGGCGGTATAGGCGCATTGTTTCTAACATAGCTGACAAGAATATCTATTATGGGTTGGTAGTAGTCATTATTTTTTTTGGATAATCGCTCTAGGGCATAGATAGCCCCCAGTCGAACTTCAATATTGGGCTTATCGTCTAAGCCGCTACCCAGTTGCTCAATGGCTCGGGTAAAGGCATCGGTAATACTGTTATCCTCGGCGATAAGGCTATTGCGATCAGCAATTTGGGTATTTTTATCCGCGATAATACTGCGCCAAGTAGCCAGTGCAAGACCCAACGGAGCAAAGATAACTAGGGCAAGGTTTCTCAGGGTATCACTATGGTTACTTAACCATTTCCAACAGACAACCATTAATAACGCTAGCACTACAGCCGATAGCCAAGCCCACCAATACCGTTTTAACCAGTTCCTGAATATATCAATCATCATTGCTCTTCCTTGTAGTTAAACAGTTCTGTCTAAATTTTTAAATACACTACAACTGTAGTACTTGCATTCTAGTTTTTCTGGGTTTGGTTGCGATCCAGCCAGCGCAATTAAATTATCTGCCGCGCCACTAGGTGATTAAGCGGCACCATGCTTTTGTGCAATACACCAAATATCACTAGTTGCTGTTTAACTGTTTTGTAATAGATAACATGGCTGCCGTGAGGGAAGCTCAATACCTGTGGTCCAACCTCTGGTCTAGACAGGCCAATGGAGGGAGCTTCGGTGAGCAGGTGAATAGTTTTTTGAAGTGCTTCTACGTAATTTTGAGACTGAACAGGGCCCCACTCTGCAACTGTAAAACGGCGAATCTCAATCAGATCAGACTGGGCATCAGGGGTTAGGCGATAGGTAGGCATCAGAGCAGAAGCACCATAAAATGACACATTATTTTCGCACTGCGTTGCCCATTTTGCTCATAGCCACCACTGTGCACCGCAATGCGCGCCTTGTGAATCACAAAAATTCCTCCCTTTGCTTTATGCCATTTTATGGTGCTTTTGCGCTAGTCATGATGGCCGGCTTTTAGTTCATCAAAGAATGTATCACCATCAATTAGGTTGCCGGCTTTAATATCTGCATTGGCCCGGGCCGCTCTCGCTTGCAGCAGTTGCAACTTAAGCGTCTCAATACGTTGATATTCATCTGCTGAAATAACCACTGCAACGGGCTTGCCGTTTTTGTTAATTTGAATCGGAGCACGCTGAGCTTTTAGCAGCATATCTCCAAAGTGGGTTTTGGCTTCATTGGCGGAAAGAGCATCCATTGTAGTTAACCTGTCTGATATCGTTCGATTTGATTATTTTAGCTGAAATAAACGATCTTTAACAAAAAATCGGAGAAAGAAGTTAAGGGAAAACCACAGAGCAGAAACCACAGAACAAACACCACAATAAAACAAGATAGCCATCCCTAAGCCTAGCAAATAATTTACCTATGCTGTGGGTACATCGGTTTAAGATCTCTGGCTGATCCTTTGTTGCGGCCTTTAGTTTGTGCGGGTTTAAAAGCCTTCAAGTTGGCAATAATCGCCCCCGCATCAAACTGACTGGAACTCGGTTGGGGGTTAAATAAGTGCTGATCCAACTGAGCAAACTGCGCTGACAGTTGCCCGCCTTGGTCGTTGCCTTCTATCAATTCCGCCAGCTGTTCTAGGGAGGTTAGGGGCGTGTCGGGAAATGCCTGCCGTCCCCATTTAAGAATGCTGTCACGCATAGCTTTAAGATCTCGATCTGCTGCCTGTTTCTCGATCAATTTAAGGGATTGTCTGAGATCTGGATTACCCTGATTGCTAGCATTTTTACCGGGAGGGGTATTATTGGTTGGCGAGCGGCGCAGATAGAGCATTGCCACTAGAGCCGCTATCAGCAGGGCATTGAGCGCTAGCGACCAGCGGGTTAGTTGAGAGGGCTGTTGGTCGCCAGTTGGGGTATCCGTGTCGGGAGCGCTATTGATTACAGTGTCAGGGTTATAGATTAGCGCACTGTTTTCAGAGGTCTGAGGCACTGGGGTATCCGCTGCTATAACCTGAAAAGATTTAGCCGGTAATGTGCTGGTCTGCATCCGTTGATTGTCGGTGTCCCACCATCTAACTGCTATGGCGGGCAGGGTTAACTCACCCGCGCGGTTGGGAACAATGGCCAGAGTTTCTGTGCGCAGACCCAGCAGGCCGCGAGTATTGATTTGATCCTCCAGCTTGGCTTGATCTGGATATATTTTAAAGTCGTCGCCACGCAGTTGGGGTAGGGGTTGAATCTGTGCTGCAGTCAGCCCCTGGGCGCGGATATTGATAGTTCTGGTAATCGGCTCGCCGACTTTGAGGCGATTGCTGTTGTCGCTCCAGCTCTCGGTAACCTGCAATTGACTGCTAGGCATCCATTGATCTACTCCTATATGGGCTGGCTTGGGCAGTACATCGATGGTCTTTTCCTCAGTGAGGTGAATAATGCGGTTGCCGCGAGTAGAGAAACTGCCGAATTGGCTAAAGCCGCGCGCTTCATAGGCGCCGACGCGCAGAGCGGGAATGGTCAATTTGCCGGCGACTTGGGGGAATAGGGCGAATTTTATCTCTAGCACCAGATGGTTTTTGCCATTGATAACTTTTTGGAACTGATTTTCGCCAACCCGTTGCACTAGGGCATCGGTAAGATCCAGCTCCGACAGCGAAAAATCTTGCAGTTGCACCGATGTGATAAGGCGCACTGTGAGGATAATTTGCTCTTGGATATGTACCGAAGTTTTGTCTATAGAGGTCTCAGTGTAGACGGGCTGAGCTTTGCCACCTGTGGATTTGCCGAGCGCGCGTACCAGGATCTTTTGAGCTTGGCTGCGCGCCCCGTTATAACTTAGAGCAGGTAGGTTCAGTTGGCCAGTGCGCTTGGGTAGCAATAGCATTTTCCAGTCAATGGAGGACTGACTTTGGCCATTGATCAGGCTGTACTGCTGTTGCCGACTGGTAGAGAGAATTTCAAAGTCTTTTTCAATTGGGCTAAAGTCCGGATCGGTACCAGAGCTGCTGCCGCTGTAGCGAACCACAGCTTGCAGGGTTTCATTGGCTTCCAGTTCACTGCGGTCGACAATCAGCTGTAACTCTGCCCAGCTCAGGCTTGTACCTAAGATAAATAGTGAAATAACAATGTTTGAAAAAATCGCTCTCATTTACCAACGCTCTTGTTGATTGGGCGGTTTGGGACGCTGTTGTTCCCTAGCTCGCTGTTGGGCTTGATAGTGAAATTTGCGCCGCAATAGACCACCGGGGTCGTCGGGTACGCGGCGCAACCACTGTTCTAATTCTTGTTGCTGTTGTTTTGCCAGTTCATCTTGTTCCTCAGTCTGTTGGCTCTCAGCCTGTTGCAACGGGTTTTGCTCTGACTGTTGTTCGTCTGGGTTATTTTGAATGTCTTGTTGATCTTCGGCTGCTGACTGATCTGGTTGCTGGCTGGATGCTTTCTGTTCAGATTCTTCTTGCTCAGATTCTGACTGTTGGGATTCCAATTGTTCGGGTGATGGTGGCTCAGTCTGGTCTTTGCTCTGGTCTTGGTTCACGTCTTTATTTTGGGCCTGTTGCTCGCTGTCTGGGTTTTGTTCAGATTGAGGTTGGCTCTGTTGCGATTGGTCAGATTGCTGATTCTGGGATTGGCTCTGGTCTTGGTTCTGGCCTTGGTTTTGCTGCTGCTGGCTTTGTTGCTGTTGCTGTTCTTTGAGCAGTTGCTCGATCAGCTCGCGATTGGCCAGGGCATCTTCCATAGTGGGCTCTAGGTTTAGGGCTTGATTGTAGGCTTCAATGGCGCCATCCAAATCCCCCAGTCTGGCCAGGGCATTGCCGAGATTATATTGCGCATCGGCACTGTTGCCCTCTCTGTACCGGTCTGCAGCGGCGCCATAGTCGCCACTTTGATAGGCGGCACTGGCCTGCCATTGGCGATCTTCAAATAGGGCCGCAGCGGACTCTGGATCCTCTTTTTGCATAGCCTGATAACCCTGCTGGTCGGCGGTAAGCCATAGATCCTGCCAAACCGAGGCCTGTGCAGTGGATGGATCCAGTAGTGCTAGAGGTAGCGCCACAGTAAATACCAAGCCGCGGCGAAAACTGAGTAGGAGTAGGGGAATAATCAGTAGAATCAACCAATATCCCTGATCCTGCCACAGATCAAAGGAGCGCTCCAGTTCAGTGGTTACGCTGGGGAGTTGCCGCTCGATTGCCGTTAAGAGGCGGTTGATGTCACTGTCATCGGCGCTAACTGTTTGATAGCTGCCACCGCCCATGGCAGCCAGAGATTGCAGCGAGGCAATATCCAGCTTGGGAATTAATATGGCGCCACTGCGGTCTTTGACAAAGCCGCCGTTGCCCATAGGGATAGGTGCCCCCTGTTCAGTACCTATGCCCAATATTGACAGGTGCATGCTGGGGCTGGCATTCAGTTGGGCGCGAATATCAGCAAAAGCCGATCTGGAGACTCCGTCGGTGATTAATAGTAGATCGGCATCGCTGTGCCCTCCGTCCTCTGCCAAAGTAATAGCGGCGGCCAGAGCATCCTCGGTATTGCTGCCGTACTCCGGCAGTAGACTGGGGTGTAGGGTGGGCACCAAATTGACAATGGTATCGGTATCTTCAGTCAGTGGCGATACTGCATGGGCTTCGCCCCCATAGACCACCAGACCGGTAAATCCCTGCTGTAGCAGCGCCAATATATCCATCAACTTGTATCTGGCTCTCACCAATCGGTTGGGAGTCATATCCTCTGCTAGCATTGAGGGTGAGAGATCCAGTATTAGTACTAGGGCTGACTCCTCTCGGTGTACCGGTTGCGGCAATTTTTCCCAAGATGGCCCCGCCAGTCCCACACAGAATAGTGACCATGCAAGCAGTAATGTTGAAAATATCTCTGGGGTACGACCATTGCCATTATTGCCATCAGCCTGCAGCAGGTAGGGGATTAGCTGGGGATGGATAAGTTTTTCCCAATTGCCGGCACTCTGGGTGCTTTTCCTAACAATCAGCAGGCAGATAGCTGCGGGAATCAGGCCCAAAAACCACAGTGGGCGCAGGAAGTGAAAGTCTGTCAGCGGCACAAGATCAGGCATAATCTCTCCTCGGGTGCCGCAGCCATGCTATCAATAAGCTCAGGCCAAAGGCCAAGCCCAGCGGCCAGTGAAATAGCGAGATGGTAGGCCGTAGCATCTCAGCCTCCTGTTCCACTGGTTCCAAGCGGTTTAACTCTTGATAGATAGCGTTGAGTTCTCTGGGGTCTCGCGCTCGAAAATATTGGCCGCTGGTGGCCTCTGCAATACCTGCCAGTTCCTGCTCGTTGAGATCAGCACTGGGATTAATGGAGCGTCTGCCAAATAGCCCAAAGCTTTCCTGAGATTCAGCACCTATGCCGATGGTGTAAATTTTAACCCCGGCGCGCTGAGCGAGCTCGGCGGCCTGTAGCGGATCCATCTCACCGGAATTGTTGGCCCCATCAGTGAGCAGAATGACCACGCGATGGTTTTCAGGTCGCTGTTGCAGGCGTTTCACTGCCAGACCTATGGCATCGCCAATCGCGGTGCCGCGACTGCCAGCAAAGCCGATTTGTGCTTCATTTAACAATGTTTGCAGACTTTTAGTGTCAAAGGTCAGGGGGGTCTGAAGATAGGCTCTCTCGCCAAATAAGATAAGTCCAAGGCGATCCCCTTGGCGCTGGGTGACAAATTCGCCAACCACTGCTTTAACCGCCATTAGCCGATTGACTGGGGTGCCGCCCATCTGCATATCCTGTTGTTCCATACTGCCGGAGATATCCACCGCCAATAGCAGATCGCGACCATTGGTGGGCAAAGCTACTGGATCGCCGATCCACACCGGTCGGGCGAGGGCCAGCAGAGCGCTCAACCAGCAGATTATCAGCAGAACCCTGAGTAGCTTTCTGCGCCAGTTGCTATTAATTGCGGGGTCCTGTTGATCGTCAGCAATTGCCATTAGAGCCGGTGCTCGCAGTGCCCTGATATTGATTTGAATTGGTTTGCGCAACCGTCGGTAGATCAGTGCAGCAGGGGCTATCAGAAGTACCCAGGGCCAGAGTAGGTTTAGCATGCTGAAGGCTCCCGATTTATTTTGTCAGGGTGCCGCTGTACCCATAGTCTGGCACTGTTAAAAATAGCCCCTGACAACTCCTGAGAGGGTGTTTTGTCAGCGTAGAGAAAGGATTCAATATCTTTATTATTGTCAATAAATATCAATGATTTATGCTGTATATCTAGAAAATTTATAAATTTATAGATGCCCAGATCGGCCAGTGGTTCATTGGGGTAGGCGCAAATCGCAGTGCGGCGTAGAATTTCAAAGGTAGCAATCACTTTCGGCTTGCAGGGCAGCTGTTCTATTTGTTTTAGCGCAGTCATGGCCTGGCGGCGGTACAGTCGGCGGTTATAACGTTTGATGGTCTGAACTCCAAGGTAGCAGACAGCGGCAATTATCAACAGCGATAGCAGCCACCAACCGGGGGCAGGGGGCCACCAGGATACTGGGTCTGGTAAATGGATATCGCGCAAATTGGTTAGTGGATCAGCGGGGTTCATAAATTCAAACCCTTGTTCTGCGATCGGGGCGATGCCTGCTATAGGCTCGCGCCAGCACGCTCATCGCCTGGTCTTCAGTACTGAAGCTCAACAGCCCTGCAGATAGTTGCTCGCTGAGTTTTCCCAATAGAGTAGTTCGCTGTTTAAACTGTTGGGCAAAGCGCTGGCGCAGCTGTCTATCGGCGGTGTCGATACGCGTCTGTTGCTGACCATCGCTGACAGCATAGACCGCTGGCGTCGGCAGGGCAGTTTCCAACTGATCGTAGATATGACAAAAATTGAGATTGCAGTGGCGTGATAGGTCAAACAGATGATTCTCACAATGGGCATCTAAATCATGAAAGTCGCTAATGATAAAGAGGGTGCTGCCCGGCAGTGTAAAGCGCCGTGACTCCTCCAGCATCTCAGCCAAACAGTAGCGGTCCTGTTGGTTTTCCAGCAGTGCCGCACTAAATTCCTGAAGGCTGTGAATAAACTGCAATACCGCATGATGACTGCGGCGAGCTTTGATATCTACTTGGTTCTGGGCGCCGAAGATCACACCGCCAGCGCGGTCATTGACTGCAAGTCCCGCCCAAGCCAACACTGCAGCGACTTCACAGGCGACCACCGACTTGAGGCGCTGACTGCCAAAAAACATCGGATTGCGTAAATCGCAGATAATTAGAACTGGACGTTCGCGCTCCTCGGTGAATAGCTTGGTATGGGGTTGCTGGGTGCGTGCCGTGACTCGCCAATCGATGGTCCGTACATCATCGCCAGGCTGATAAATTCTCACCTGATCGAAATCCATGCCGCGCCCGCGGAAGCGCGATTTATGGCCGCCAGCCAATAGTTGGCGCGCCTGAATTTTCGGAAATCCGGTCAGTTGCTTCGCGCCATGGCGCAGCTTGATTAAGGCGTTGGTGTCGGCAGTAGCCGGATTGGGTTGTTCGGCCTTAGAGTGATTCATAGTTTGCCAGAATTTATGCTGCAGGCACGCTGGCCAAGAGCTTGTCGATCACTTGGTTGGCACTGATGCCATTGGCCTCTGCTTCAAAGCTGAGAATAATGCGGTGGCGCAATACATCATGGGCCACATTGCGCACATCATCGGGCGTCACAAAATCCCGTTGATTGAGCCAGGCCACTGCTCTGCTGCAGCGATCCAAGGCGATGGTCGCCCTGGGGCTGGCGCCGTAATCCAGCCATTCGGCCAGATCGCCGCCGTAGGTATGGCTATTGCGAGTGGCCAGAACCAGCTGTACCAGATATTCCTCCACAGCATCGGCCATATGTACTTCGAGCACCTGTTGTCGCGCTGCAAATAAGTCCTGCTGTGTCACTATCTCTGACATTTGCTGTTCGCCGACAACTTCGTCTCTGGAGAGTTTGAGAATGGTCCGCTCAGTCTCTGGGTTGGGATAATCCACCAGCACATGCATCAAAAAGCGATCCATCTGTGCCTCTGGCAGGGGGTAGGTGCCCTCCTGTTCAATGGGATTTTGGGTGGCCATCACCATAAATAGTTGCGGCAGCGAATAGGTGGTTTTACCCACAGATATTTGCCCCTCGGCCATGGCCTCTAATAGCGCTGATTGCACTTTGGCCGGCGCTCGATTGATCTCATCCGCCAGCACCAGATTGTGGAACAGAGGTCCGGCTTGAAATTCAAAGTTACCCTGTTGTGGCCGATAAATATCGCTACCGGTTATATCCGCTGGCAGCAGATCAGGGGTAAACTGAATGCGGTGAAAATCGGCCTCCAACCCCTGAGACAGGGTCTTGATCGCCTTGGTTTTTGCCAGTCCCGGTGCGCCTTCCACCAGTAGATGGCCGTCGGCGAGCAGCGCGACTATCAAGCGCTCCACCAGTTGCTGTTGGCCGACAATATTTTGATTAAGCCAGTTGGTTAAATTTTCTATGATGTGTTGCAAGATAAACCTCTGTGGAAAGTTTTAATACCAAAATTAAATGCTAAAAAGCACCCAGGCAGATTCTAGTGAGTCTGCCGGCAAGTCTCAAATACTTTGAAACCTTTAATTAATTGCGCGAATCTCCAGTTTCCTGGGGTTCTTCAGCGCTGTTATTTATGGTGCGGTTTTGTTCAAGCAAATACTTAGAATTAGAGGTTGCACGCTTTCTGTTGTAATGTCGCCTGACTGAAACCGCTGTAGTAATCGTTGTGACCCAGCTGCCAGCCATTAGTCCAGGCGACATTTAATGGTGACCCCTGTTGATAGGGGCAGAGTGATTTTGCGCGACCTCGAATAGCGACTTGATAACCGCGACAATAGGCGCGTTGGGACAGATCTTTTTTATGTTTTCTCATAGGTTTCTCCGACTTTTCACACTGAGTGGATGTTGCTGCTGACAATATCCACCAGCAAATTGAGTGGAAATGACGATACAATAGGCACTCAAATTCAGTATAGACCGGCAGATTAGACTTTTGCACAACAGTTAATAATTTTGATTTGCTAGCAGCTGTTTTGTTCCCCTAATCCCATAAATTTTTAGGAAGGTAATCGCTTGCAACCAACAACAGTATCAACTGCCTGGATAGCCACCTGTCCCAAGGGCATGGAGACCCTGTTAGTCGATGAACTAACCGCACTGGGTGGACAGGCAGTTAAAGCCAGTTTGGCCGCTGTACATTTTGAGGGCCCCCTAGAAATAGCCTACAAGGCCTGTCTATGGTCGCGTATCGCCAATCGGATCCTACTGCCGCTGCACAGGTTTAAATTGCACAGTGCTGATGATCTTTATCAGCACTGTAATGAACTAGCATGGGAGCAGCATCTGACTGCCGATCACAGCGTTGCTGTGAATTTTATTGGCACCTCGCGGCATATAGATAACAGTTTATATGGTGCTCAGCGAGTTAAAGATGCATTGGTGGATCGTATCCGTACCCTGATGGGATCGCGCCCCAGTGTGGATACCAGAGATCCAGATATTCGGATTCAGGCACGCCTCCACCGCGGACAGGTAACAGTATCACTGGATATTTCCGGCGAGAGTTTGCATCGCAGAGGTTACCGTACCGGACAGGGCAGTGCACCGCTCAAGGAAAATCTCGCATCAGCGCTTTTGCTGCGCGCCGCATGGCCTCAATGGGCAGCGCGCGATGGCGCGCTTTTAGACCCCATGTGTGGTAGCGGTACCCTGTTGATTGAGGCGGCTATGATGGCAGCCGATATAGCGCCAGGGCTATCCAGGCAGCGCCATGGTTTTAGTGCCTGGCTGCATCATGATCAGCCAACCTGGCAGTCCCTAGTGGCTCAAGCTGAGGCGCGAAGAGATGCGGGATTGGAGGCACTAAATCTGGATATTCGCGGCTATGATGCCAACCCGCGCATTCTAGAAGTCGCCAGAAAAAATATAGAAAATGCTGGCCTCGACGAATATATTCGGGTCGCCCATAAGCCGCTGGATCAGTTTGGCAAGCCCACAGCAGATGCGGGACTGTTGATTACCAACCCCCCCTATGGTGCGCGGCTCGGCGAGTTGGAAGGCTTGATACCACTCTATCAAAAATTAGGGGCGGTGCTACAAAAAAACTTTAGCGGTTGGAGAGCGGCGGTTTTTACTGGCAATCTGGATCTGGCCAAACAAATCGACCTATCCCCCAGCAAGCAGTACAGTCTGTTCAATGGCTCAATAGATTGTAAGCTTCTAGTGTTCGATAAAATGCAGTCAAAGTCGCAACAGATAGCCGAGCGCCTGAGTAAGCCTGCGCCGCTGAAGCCCTTAGATAAAGAGGCGCAAATGCTACTCAATCGGCTGCGCAAAAATGCCAAACGCCTCGCTGGTTGGTTAAAAAAATCGCAGGTCAGCTGTTACCGGCTCTACGATGCCGATATACCCGAGTTTGCCGCGGCTATCGATATCTATAATCAATCCATTCATGTGCAGGAGTATGCAGCGCCCAGTTCCGTCAGCGAAGCCCTTGCGCGACAGCGCTTTGCTGCCATCAAACAGGCGGTCAAGGCCTATGCGGAGGACTATAGGGGCAAAGTCTATTATAAGGAGCGGCGCCGGCAGCAGGGCGATGCCCAGTACCAGCGATTGGAGCAGGCGACTGGAGATGCCTTTGAAGTCCAGGAGGGCAGGGCGAGTTTTGAGGTCAACCTCGCTGATTATTTGGACACCGGGCTGTTCTTAGACCACCGACCGGTACGCAAAATGGTTGCTCAAATGGCTAGGGGTAAGAGTCTGCTGAATTTGTTCTGCTACACGGCAACGGTCACTGTTCAGGCGGCACTTGCGGGTGCCCAGAGATCCCTGAGTATTGATATGTCGAATACCTATCTAGACTGGGCCCAGCGCAATTATCAGCGCAATGGTCTAGACGCAGCTGCCCACCAACTGGTGCGCGCCGACTGTCTGCAGTGGTTGGATAGCGAAACTCAAAGCCAGACCTATGATGTTATTTTTCTCGACCCGCCAACGTTTTCAAATTCTAAAAAGATGGAGACTGTTCTCGATATACAGCGGGATCATCCGCAGTTGATTCGCCAGGCTATGGCCAAATTAGCCCCTGAGGGCACCTTGATTTTTTCCAATAATTTCCGCCGCTTTAAAATGGATGAATTGATAGCACGCCAATTTGACTGCGAAAATATCACTGCGCAGACACTGGATCCAGATTTTCAACGCAATCAGCGTATTCACAATGTCTGGTCAATTACGAGGCGCAGCAGTTTTGATAGCTAATTTTTTGACAGGTAGTTTAGGAGGTCTGAGATAACCGTGGACACCATTACCACTATAACCCTAGTAACTGGATCTCGTTGCCATCTCTGTGAACAGGCCAAGGCAGTGCTATACCCGCTGATCGAGGCGCGTCAAATCCAGCTCACAGAGCGCAGTGTTGATGAAGATCAAAGCCTCAAAGACCGCTATGCACTGCGTATTCCAGTGCTGTTGTTGCCCGATGGGCGGGAGAAGGGCTGGCCTTTTACCGCGGCTCAAATCGACAGGATGCTGGATCAGCTAAGCTGAGAACTGCCTGATATAACGATCCAGCGCATTGGCAAACTGCATGCGGTCCTGTTGGCTTAAAGGCGGTGGGCCGCCGCCCACTTGCAGACCACTGGAGCGCATGGAGTCCATAAAATCGCGCATATTTAGGCGAGCGCGAATATTGGATTGAGTATACATCTCGCCGCGGGGATTAAGTGCCGCCGCCTGTTTTTCAATCACCTCAGCGGCCAGAGGGATATCCGCAGTAATTACCAGATCATCTCGCTCTACCAGCTCCACTATATGATTGTCGGCCACATCGAACCCAGAGCTGACGCGAATGGCACGCACGGTTGGGATACGCGGCACAGACAGGGTCTGGTTTGCGACTAGAATTACCTCGATTTGGGTGCGCTGGGAGACGCGATAGAGGATATCTTTGATCACCGTGGGGCAGGCATCGGCATCGACATAAATTTTCACGGCTGGTGAGGCTCTGAAGTAAATTATTGAAGATCAATTATAACCTTAGAGTTTGGCTAGTGTGCTGAATTTTAGGGCTTGTAATGACTTTTGCAGCAGGTAAAATGCACCTCCCATTATTTGATTAAATCATGTGGCCTCTAGTATGGGTCACCACTGAAAGGAAAAACTATGCCTGTTATTACCCTTCCCGATGGTTCACAACGCAATTTCAGTTCAGATATTTCGGTGCTAGATGTAGCCGCAGATATTGGCCCCGGACTGGCCAAGGCCACCCTGGCCGGTGTGGTCGATGGCGAACTGGTAGATGCCTCCTACAAAATGTCTGAGGATGCCAGTCTGTCGATTGTCACTGACCGTTCGGAGGAGGCATTGGAAATTATTCGCCATTCCTCGGCACATCTGTTGGCGATGGCGGTCAAACAGCTATTTCCCTCAGCGCAAGTCACTATAGGCCCAGTGATTGAGGACGGTTTTTACTACGACTTCTCCTTTGAGCGCACCTTTACCCCAGAGGATCTGGAAGTTATTGAAAAGCGCATGCAGGAGCTGGCTAAGCAAGATTTTGCGGTCGCCAGAGAGCAGTGGGATCGGGATGAGGCAGTGGCCTTTTTTAAGGAGAATGGTGAAAACTACAAAGCGGAAATCATTGCTAGTATCTCGGCCGATGAGCCCATAGGCCTTTACCGGCAGGGGGACTTTGTCGATCTGTGTCGCGGCCCCCATGTGCCCTCTACGGGCAAATTGTCGGCCTTTAAGTTGACTAAGGTAGCGGGTGCCTACTGGCGCGGGGATAGCAATAATGAGATGTTGCAGCGCATTTATGGCACCGCTTGGACTAACAAAAAAGATCTTAAGGCCTATATCAATCGGCTGGCAGAAGCTGAGAAGCGCGATCACCGAAAAATTGGCAAAAAACTGGATCTATTCCATCTCCAGGAAGAGGCGCCGGGCTCGATTTTTTGGCACCAGAAGGGCTGGTCCATTTACTGCGCTATTGAGCAGTTTATGCGTGCCAAGCAACGCGAGAACGGCTATCAAGAGATCAAAACACCGCAGATTGTCGATTACAGTCTGTGGCAGAAATCTGGTCACGCCGATAAATTTGGTGATGATATGTTTTCTCTCTCCACCGAAGACCGGCAATACGCCATCAAGCCCATGAACTGTCCCTGTCATGTGCAGATATTCAATCAGGGTCTAAAGAGCTACCGCGATCTGCCACTGAGAATGTCCGAATTTGGTTCCTGTCACCGCAATGAGCCCTCGGGTTCTCTTCACGGTATTATGCGGGTCCGTGCTTTCACCCAAGACGATGGCCATATTTTCTGCACTGAGGGTCAGATACAGTCGGAAGTTTCAGAATTTATTGATTTTCTCCACCAAATTTATGCGGACTTTGGCTTCGATGAAATTATCTATCGACTCTCGACCCGACCAGAGCAGCGGGTAGGGTCGGATGAAAGCTGGGACCGCGCCGAGCGCGCCCTGGCGGATGCGCTGGATGCCAAGCAGCTTGAGTGGCAAGAGCTGCCCGGAGAAGGGGCTTTTTATGGCCCTAAAATAGAATTTTCTCTTAAAGATTGCATTGGCCGTGTATGGCAGATGGGTACTATTCAAGTGGATTTCTCGATGCCGGGTCGTCTCGATGCCCAATATGTTACGGAGGATGGCAGTCGCCAGACACCAGTGATGTTGCACCGCGCAATTTTGGGTTCTTTCGAGCGTTTTATCGGTATTTTGATCGAACAATACGAGGGTGCATTCCCGTTTTGGTTGGCGCCGCAGCAAGCTGTGGTGATAAATATTACTGACTCTCAGGCCGAATATGCCCAATTAGTCGCTAAATCATTGCAAAATAAAGGCTTTACGGTCAATTGTGACTTGAGAAACGAAAAGATCGGCTTTAAAATCCGCGGTCACTCAATGCAACGGGTACCTTACTTGATTGTGGTTGGGGATAAAGAGATAGAATCCAGCACTGTGGCAGTTCGAACTCGCGATGGCGAAGACCTAGGAAGTATGTCCCTAGATGCGCTGATCGACAGGTTTGAACTGGATACCGAAAGGCGAAGCAGGGCTTTTGAAAATACAGCGGAGTAAGGCTAATTAATAAAAACAGTAAGCGGGCAAACCTCAATGAGGATATCACGGCTTCTGAGGTGCGACTAATCGCCGCCGATGGTGCTCAAGTGGGTATAGTTACCATTGAACAAGCGCTACAGGCGGCACAGCAGGCATCCCTTGATCTGGTGGAGATCTCTCCAGATGCAGAGCCGCCAGTTTGCAAAATCATGGATTACGGCAAGCATGTTTTCGATATAAAGAAGAAGCTTGCTCTGCAAAAGAAGAAGCAAAAACAGACTCAGGTCAAGGAGATGAAGTTCAGACCTGGGACCGATGAGGGCGATTACCAGATAAAACTGCGTAATCTAGTTAGATTTTTGGAAAATGGTGACAAAGCCAAAGTGACACTGCGGTTTCGCGGTAGAGAAATGGCTCACCAAGAGTTGGGAATGGAGATGATGCAGCGCGTGGAGGCAGATCTCTCAGAGCTGGCTCAAGTTGAACAGTATCCCAAGATGGAAGGTCGTCAAATGACCATGGTATTGGCGCCCCTCAGCAGGAAAAAGTAGTAAGTAAAGTAGTAAGTAACGCAGTACAAACAGCAAGATATCAGCGCGACCCGCGTTCAGCCAAATTTTTTGGCAGGCTGTCCGGGCGGCTCTTGTTGAAATTTAAACCCTAATATTTAGGAGAATAGCAATGCCAAAAGCAAAGACTCACAGTGGAGCTGCAAAACGCTTCAAAAAGACGGCTGCAGGCTACAAGCACAAGCATCAGCATAAAAGCCATATCCTTACCAAAATGACCACCAAGCGCAAGCGTCAGCTGCGGGGTACCAGCATCTTATCCAAGGCTGATTCACCTCGAGTGGATCGCATGCTGCGAAGTGTTTAAGTCACTGTCTTAAATTATCAGATTTTGGTAGGAGAGAGTTATGCCTAGAGTAAAACGCGGGGTTGAAGCCAACCGCCGACACAAAAAGATTTTAAAACAAGCCAAGGGTTATTACGGTGCGCGTAGTCGCGTCTATCGCGTGGCTGTGCAGGCAGTTACTAAAGCCGGTCAGTACGCCTATCGCGATCGCCGAGTTAAGAAGCGCACTTTCCGCAGACTGTGGATTGCCCGTATCAATGCCCAGTCGCGAATTGAGGGTCTGTCCTATAGCCGCCTGATCAACGGTCTAAGCAAGGCGGGTATAGAATTAGATCGCCGCGTATTGGCTGATCTGGCCGTCTATGATAAGCCTGCCTTTAGCGCAGTGGTTAAAAAGGCCAAAGCTGCACTGGCTTAATTTTTACCGGAGCTTGTATCTGGGATGCCAGCGAAATAGGGGAGGGGCAGTTGCTCTTTCCCTATTTTTTTAGGTATTAAGTCGCAAGACAAAAGGTAGCGATCAATATCAAGTTTATTGTGAGCAAATATACCGCTAGAATTTTAAATCGAGTGACAGCAAGAGATTATTTTTGCAAAGTTCTCAGATTAAGATAAGGGTTGAGACCTCAATTGGGTAGTCTGGAAATTTGAAATGGTTGAATTAGAACAAATTGTGGAACGCGCACAGAAGGCGGTGACGGTTGCCACTGATCTTTCCAGTCTAGAGGCAATGCGGGTTGAGTATCTCGGCAAAAAGGGCCAGCTGACGGGTCTTTTGAAAAGCTTGGGCCCCCTGCCTGCAGACCAGCGTCCCACTGCTGGGGCGAAGATTAATGAAGCGAAGCAGGTGTTGTTAAAGCTGATTGATGATCGCAAGGCTTTGCTAGAGGCTGAAGCGCTAAATTCGTGTCTCGCCAGTGAAACCATCGATGTCAGCTTGCCTGGGCGTGGCCAGCAGACTGGTGGTGTGCATCCGGTAACCCGCACCATGGCCCGTATTGAGGCGATTTTTAGCCGCGTTGGCTATAGTGTTGAAGTGGGGCCAGAGATAGAAGATGACTACCACAACTTTGAAGCGCTGAATATTCCCAGCCATCATCCAGCTCGCGCGATGCACGACACCTTTTATATTAATCCTAGTACGGTGTTGCGCACCCACACTTCACCGGTACAGGTGCGCACCATGGAAACCCAGAAGCCGCCAATCCGAGTTATCTGCCCTGGGCGCGTCTACCGCTGTGATTCTGATCTCACTCACACCCCTATGTTCCATCAAGTCGAGGGTTTAGTGGTGGACAGAGATATAAGCTTCGCCGATTTAAAAGGTGTGGTCGATCAGTTTTTAAAAGCATTCTTTGAAGCCGATTTGCCAGTGCGCTTCAGACCTTCCTACTTTCCATTTACCGAGCCGTCCGCCGAAGTGGATATCCAGTGCACCAACTGTGGGGGCGAAGGTTGCAGAGTCTGTAGTCACACTGGCTGGCTGGAAGTTATGGGCTGCGGTATGGTTCATCCCAATGTGTTTGCCAGCTGCAATGTGGATGCGGAAAAATACAGTGGCTTTGCCTTTGGAATGGGCGTTGAGCGCTTGGCCATGCTGCGCTATGGGGTCAATGATCTGCGGTTGTTTTTTGAGAATGACCTGCGTTTTCTCAAACAATTTTAGATTGGAGCGGTCCACGGGGTTTGGAAAAAACAGCTTGCAATGACCGCTAAGGCAATAAGTATCAATGAACAATAGGTATTTCCACAATCCCATTTTTGTAGGTTTTACTGGAATGACTGAAGGCTCTAGATCTCGGTATAAATTCAGTGTTCAACTGCGGAGTACAGGATGAAATTTAGTGAATCATGGTTGCGACAATGGGTTGAGCCCAATATTTCAACCAATGAACTGGTGGCGCAGATTACTATGGCCGGCCTGGAGGTTGATTCCGTAGCCTCAGCAGCTCCGCAGCTTAGCGGTGTGGTGGTAGGTGAGATTCTCTCGGTGGAGCAGCATCCTCAAGCGGATAAGTTGCGAATCTGTCAGGTGGCTAGTGCCGGTGATTCCCCGGTGCAGGTGGTTTGTGGTGCGCCCAATGCCCGCCCCGGTATTAAAGTCCCCTTTGCCACGGTGGGTGCCAAATTACCTGATGGTCTTAAGATCAAGAAAGCCAAACTGCGTGGTGCTGAATCCCAGGGTATGCTCTGTGCCCAAACTGAGCTCAACCTCGGAGAGGATGATAGTGGGCTGTGGGTGCTGCCCGATAATATGCCTGTAGGTGAGGATCTAATTACTGCTTTGCAGTTGGATGATCAGATTATAGAGGTCGATTTGACGCCTAATCGTGCTGATTGTCTCAGTATTCGCGGCTTGGCCAGAGAAGTTGGGGTATTGAATCAAGCTGCAGTTTTTGAGCCTGAGATCCATGCTGTTGAAGCCACGATCGAGGAATCTGTGGATGTTTCCATTGAAGCGCCGGAAGCCTGTGGTCGCTATGTGGGGCGGGTTATAAAGGGCGTGGATCTCAGTCGATCAACGCCACAGTGGATGCAGGAAAAACTGCGGCGCAGTGAAATCAGGTCCCTGGGGCCAGCGGTAGATATCACTAACTATGTGATGTTGGAGTTGGGGCAGCCAATGCATGCCTTCGACAGATCAAAGATTGAGGGTGATATTGTGGTGCGAATGGGTCGCGACGAGCCACTTACTCTTTTGGATGATACAGAGGTCAGGCTTGCCGCTAACACCCTGGTGATTGCTGATCAGACCAAACCGTTGGCGATGGCTGGCATTATGGGCGGATTGGATTCAGCGGTCACTGATGATACCGCTGATATCCTATTGGAGAGCGCTTGGTTTAACCCTCTGGCAATTGCCGGAAAGGCTCGGGCCTACGGCAAACACACGGACTCTTCCCACCGATTTGAGCGAGGCGTTGACTCCGCATTACAGATTCAGGCTATGGAGCGCGCCACCCAACTTATGCTGGAAATCTGTGGTGGTCAGCCAGGACCACTGAGTCTCTCGGAGCATCCGGAAAATCTGCCTAAGCCAGCTATGATCAGCTTGCGTGATCGGCATTTAACCGCGCAGCTGGGGGTGGCTATAGCCCCAGATCAAATTGATAGAATGTTGTCTGACCTAGGTTTAACGATGAATGCGCGCGATGAACAAGTTGGTGTCTGGCAAGCCCCTAGTTGGCGCTTTGATCTAGCCATCGAGCAGGATTTGGTTGAAGAGATTGCGCGTATTTACGGTTACAATAAATTGCCAGTAACCACCCCCGCCATGGCGGTTGAATTAACTGCCGACAAAGAGACAATCAGGCCAAACTATGTGCTTGCCAGTCGCTTGGTGGCGATGGGCTACCAGGAGGCCATTACCTACAGCTTTGTCGATCCCGACATCAGGCAGGCGCTTGATCCAGATAGGAAGGCAGTATCAGTAGCCAATCCAATTTCCCAAGACCTGTCGGTTATGCGTACTAACCTGTGGCCGGGATTGCTGACCACTGCTATCCACAATCTCAATAGACAGCAGAGCCGGGTGCGATTGTTTGAAATAGGTCAGTGCTTTATCCCCTCCGATGATCCCGATGCCGTGGCCGGTTGCAGTCAAAAATTGACAATGGCTGGTTTAATCTGTGGTCCTCGTGATCCAGAAGGTTGGGCTTCCAGTCGTGAACAGGTGGATTTCTATGATCTCAAAGGCGATCTCGAGTCGTTATTGGCCGACAACTGTGATTCCGAAGGATTTAAATTTACAGCTGCCAGTCACCCAGCACTACATCCTGGGCAATCCGCCAAAATTGCGCAAAATGATCAATTTGTTGGTTGGATTGGCAGATTGCATCCGCAAATAGAATCTGATTATGGCGTCAATAAATCTATTTATCTGTTTCAGTTAGATGTCGGCAAAATATCAGAAAATAGCCTTCCTAAATATAAAGATTTCAGCAAGTTTCCCGAAGTTCGCCGTGATTTAGCATTTTCTGTCGACCCCTCTGTGACCGCTGAAGATCTAATGGCTACTGCGCGAGATGGGGCCGGTGAAAATCTCATTGATTTAAAGCTTTTTGATGTTTATCACGGCAAAGATCTTGATAACAAAGGAAAAAGTATCGCATTGGGCTTGACCTTTCAGCATCCTTCACGCACTCTAACGGATGAGGAGATCAACCTCGCTGTCAACACTGTAGTCGAGATGTTGGCGGTTCGTTATGGTGCTGATTTAAGAGGTTAGGTGGAAAGGGTATGGGTGCTTTAAGCAAGGCTGATTTGGCCGAGATGTTGTTTGATGAACTGGGTCTCAATAAGCGCGAGGCCAAAGAGTTGGTTGAAATGTTCTACGGTGAAATTGTCGATGCCCTAGAAAGTAATCAACCGGTAAAACTGTCTGGTTTTGGCAACTTCGAATTGCGAGATAAAAATAGTCGCCCCGGTAGAAACCCCAAAACTGGTGAATATGTGCCAGTATCTGCACGCCGAGTGGTCACCTTTAAGCCCGGACAGAAACTCAAGGCTCGCGTAGAAACTCATGCTGGAACCAAGTAACAACAATCAGCTGCCAGCAATTCCCGGCAAGCGCTACTTTACCATTGGTGAAGTTAGCGAATTATGCATGGTCAAGCCCCATGTGCTCCGATATTGGGAGCAGGAGTTCCCCAACCTCAATCCGATCAAACGGCGAGGCAATCGGCGCTACTATCAGCGTGAAGATGTAATTCTTATCCGTCAAATCAAATCGCTTCTCTATGAGCAGGGTTTCACCATAGGCGGTGCTAAACAGCGTCTGGAGGGGGAGCCTGCCAAGCGCGAGAGCACACCCTACAATCAGTTGCTGGAACAGACAATTTCCGAGCTGGAAGATATTCTTGAGACCCTAAATCACCGCTGATGCAGGCCGCCTTAAAACTGAAATTCGAAGTTGCAATAACACAGGCATTCTGTATCATAGCCGACCTTAAATCGGGGCGTAGCGCAGTCTGGTAGCGCACTACACTGGGGGTGTAGTGGTCGCAGGTTCAAATCCTGCCGTCCCGACCAATTCAAAGGGTTATAGCGATAGTGGTTACTAACCACACAAAAATTGCACAAAAATTTACACAAAAATATCATATATGTATAGATACCGGTATATACGGTAAGTCCTCGGCGTTCTGATAGCCCTTTGTCGTAGCAACTGATTCGTGCGACATAATCTGTTGTATCTCGGTGTTAGTATGACCAGCGATTTTGAGCAGCGTAGCACTTAATCCGCGAACTTCATGGAAGGTTGTTTTTGATTGCCCCCTACATTTCGCAAACATTCTGCTTATTCGTTCTGGCGTAACCTGGTATAAACTTTCTTTCTCTTCATTCCACGCTCTGCGCTTTGGCGTATGACTAATCACGAAGGGACACCGGCGGTTGATAAGCGATAGCTCCCTTGCTCGATCAATATAAGATTTGAGCAGAGGATGGTCCTTTAAATTCCAGCTTAATCTGGTTGCCCTAGCCGTCCCCTTTTGCGCCTGTGACTTGCTGACAATCACCTTGAGGCAGCCATCTACAATATTTGTATCCCATCGCAGCGTACAAATATCACCCTCTCTGAGCGTGGTATAACGGCTAATATCCATCGCGACTTGAAGGCATTCATACCCTAGCTCGCCAGCGCGTTTCCTGATTTTGTTAAATGTTTCTTGGTTGCAGGGGGCGCGTTGTTTTTTGGGTTTTGACTTTAACAGCAAGCGCGGCAGATCGTCGGCAGTAGTGAATGGGTTAAACTTTAATTTTGGGCACAGACCTTGCCCCATTAGGTAATTGAACATTGAACGAAACGCTGCCATTCTTAACTTTTGCTGATTATAGCCGAGCTTATCCCACCAGATGCGTATTGCATTAATCTCTAATGAGCGTATGCCTTCAAATTCACGCGCAAACTGGCGCATAGCATAACATCGGTTTTTCCATGACGGCTTTTTCTGCAAGGCATGATGTAAACTTTCTTGGTAAGCTATATATTTATCTAGGTAAGTAGCAAGCCGCTCAGCAGGTGGGATTGCGTGGTTTTCATAAAAACCATTGGCGATCATGCGATTCATTTCTTCGGCTAAAGCGTTTGCGTCGTCAACGCTCATAGTGCCGTTGATGCTCACCCACTTTCCTGTTTCAGGATTTTTATACC
>JACLAD010006631.1_pt1 | contig 47391 bp, 45 predicted proteins | sample 8027901 | NCBI WGS metagenome assembly JACLAD01 (sample SAMN15725071, study PRJNA655200) | protist metagenome | isolation source: fluorescence activated cell sorting (FACS) single amplified genomes of... | place: Spain: Blaines Bay Microbial Observatory, Mediterranean Sea | collected 2016-07-05 | reverse complement strand
GATGCAGACGTAAATGTTGTGAAGGCTTTTTCGGAAAACATTAGTTATATGCTCCTCGAAAGACAAAAGAACGAGATCAAAGCCCTAAACGAGCGTTTACTGGAAGCAAACAGGGAACTGGAGTTGTTCAATTATGGTTTGTCTCACGACCTGCGTGCGCCACTACGTGGAATGAAAGGTTATCTCGAAATTCTTAAGGAGGACCATGCAGATAAAATGGGAGAAAAGGGCTTAGCTACCCTGGAAACCACTTTTGAGCTTGCAAAAGAAATGAACTCGCTTATAGATGATATCCTCTCTTACTCCAGGATGAGCTCTAACGAAGTGAAGAAAGGAAAGGTTGATGTAAATGAACTTTTGAAAGAGATTCTTAAGACCTTCAATTCTGAAGTGACTTTTCCCAACACGAAAATTATTGTTGAAAAAGATATGCCTGCAATGGAAGGCGATAAACGCATGCTTTTTCAGCTTTGGGCAAATCTTATTGGCAACGCATTTACATATTCCGGAAAAAAGGAAGAGCCACGGGTGGAGATTGGATGTATTCGTGAAAACGAAAAAAATGTGTACTTTGTGCGCGACAACGGGATAGGAATTCCGCAAGAACATCAGGCAAAAATCTTTGCCACTTTTTCGAGGCTTCAGGCAAAAGAATACAAAGGATCTGGTATTGGGCTGGCGCTTGTGAAGCTTGTGGTTGAAAAACATAATGGCAAAATTTGGGTAGAAAGTGAAGCAGGTAAAGGCGCCTCCTTCTTTTTCGAATTGTGATTAAGATAAGCTGCCCCAAATAGGAGTGGCATAGCAAAAATGAAGGAATGATTAAATTACCCCTACGGATATTACTTGTAGAAGATCTGGAAACAGATGTGGTTCTTATAAAGAGAAAGATAGCGAAGATCGTTGAAACTTCGGAAATTGAAGTGGTAGATAACCTGGCAGACTTTAAACATATGCTGGGGAATTTCGTACCCGATGTTATCATTTCAGATTATAATCTTCCCGCCTGTAACGGCATGGAAGTGCTGGAACTTGCACAAGCTGTAGATCCATCTGTGACTTTTATTTTCCTCACCGGAACGATCAATGATGAAGAATTGGCGGCACATACGATCTTGGCGGGTGCTTCGGGATATATTCTTAAGAAGCATATGGATGTCCTGGATGAAAAATTGGAGCCACTTTTAAAAAAGGTGGTTTTTACGATGGTGGCACAAAAAGACATCAGGGAGCAAATTCGAAAGAACAAGATTGCTGTGAATCAAATTTATAATTATTTAGATTCTTTGAAGGCCGATAATAAAGAGCAGAGAGAGAACATTGGCAAGATCAGGGAGAGCATGGGTCAATTCAAATTTGATGATAATGATAGGCAGGCTTAGAGAAGCGACCCGAAAGCTTCATGAGGAAATTGAGAAGGAGAACCAGGCCTCCAAAATTATAAACCATTCCATTACCCTGGAAGAATACAAACTTTTACTGCTTCAGAATTATATTGCGTACAGCGTTACTGAAAATGAAATTGCGCGCTATCTTTCCAATTATCCTGCAACCAAACATAAGCAGCTCGAGAAAGACCTTATAAGCCTTAATGTTGATCGCTCTATAGCTGCAAAGTTTGACCGGGAGTTTACCTGTCACAATGAGGCAGAAGCCCTTGGCGCAGCTTATGTGGTGGAAGGTTCTGCCATGGGTGGACTTATGATTGGCCGGGAACTGCAAAAATGTTCGCAGCTGTCACATCTTGACCCGCAGCATTTCTTTAGCGGCAAAAGGGATGATGTAAAGAACTGGAACCTTTTTAAAAAGAGGCTCGAGAATCGCCATTTTTCAGAAGAAGAAGAAAGCATGGCCCTTGAAAAAGCCAAAGGAACATTCCGTTTTTTCGGAAAAGTTTTTTCTACAGCCGGTAAAACTGCCATCTAAAAAGGAGTTAAAGCAAGTAATCTGTATTTACAAAGTTGGAATTTTTAGAGTTCAGCAGATCCTGCAGGATCTGGTTGTTATATTTATTATCCTTGGAAGCAACAAAAGTTCTTATGGAAAATGATCTTAAAGCGTCGTGAACACTTAAAGTTCCCACAGCAGAATCTTTTCGGCCGGTAAACGGAAACACATCTGGACCACGTTGGCAGGAGCTGTTGAGATTTACCCTGCAAACAAGATTCACTAAAGTATCAATGAGCGGCGCAAGTTCCTGAATGTCTTTTCCAAATAAACTTACCTGTTGGCCATAATTAGAGTCGGCCATTTCATCAAGAATTTCCTGTATGTCATTAAATGGTTTGATAGGAACCACCGGGCCGAATTGCTCTTCCTGGTACACCCGCATTTCTTTCGTTACAGGATAAAGAACGGCCGGGAAAATAAAATTTTCTGAAGTTTCACCACCTTTTTTATTGATAATCTCTGCACCTTTTTCTTTGGCGTCATCAATGAGTTCCTGTATATATTGGGGTTTATCGGGTTCGGGCAGTGGCGTGAGTTTCACCCCTTCTTCCCATGGATTTCCAAATTTAAGCTTATCTACCTGTTCAGCATAACGTTTATTGAACTCCTCCCGAATGTCTTCATGCACATATATTATTTTCAGGGCGGTACAACGTTGCCCGTTAAAGGAAAGGGTTCCGGCCAGACATTCCTGAATTGTTAGATCAAGGTCTGCATCTGGTAAAATAATGGCGGGATTTTTGGCCTCCAGTCCCAGGACAAGGCGTAACCTGTTTTTATGAGGATGCTGGTCCTGCAAAGCAATAGCAGATTTACTGTTCCCAATAAGCGCCAGCACATCTACTTTTCCCGTAGCCATGATGGGTGCGGCAACTTCACGTCCGCGGCCATAAATGACATTTACCACACCTTTTGGAAAACTGCTTTTAAAAGCTTCCAGTAGAGGTGAAAGTAATAACACACCGTGCTTGGCAGGTTTAAACACAACTGTATTTCCCATGATGATGGCGGGAATAAGCAAGGCAAAAGTTTCATTTAAAGGATAATTATAAGGCCCAAGACAAAGCACCACTCCTAAAGGGCCACGCCGAATGTGGGCATAGACACCATCTCTTTTTGTGAATTTCGAAGAGTCACGATCCAGTTGCTTGTAATCTTCGATCGTGTCTTCTATGTATTCTACGGTACGGTCAAATTCTTTTTCTGAATCTGGCAAGTTTTTTCCAATTTCCCACATGAGGTATTTTACGACTTCTTCACGCTTCGTTTTCATTTGTTCAACGAACTTTTGCATACATTGGATTCTCTCACCTTCTTTCATGGTTGGCCAGTCTCCCTGGCCGCGGGCGTAAGCATCACATGCCGATTGCAGTACTTCGAGTGCAGTATCTTTATCCATATGAGGTACGCTGCCAAGAAGGGTAGGCTGGTAATCTTCTGTAGCTGAAATCGTGGAATACACTTCGTCCATTTTACCGTCCCACGTAATTAGTTCTCCGTTGGACAGGTAAGTGGTTTGTTGCAGTTTTTCGGTAATGGAAAATTTTTCAGGAATGCTCATATGTCTTTTGGTTGTAAAGGTTAGGCGTTCAAATTCAGTAATTTAAAGTTACTGTTTTTCAGTTAACAAAATCAAATACTTCTGCAGCATTTATTTCTGAATCTTTTATGGAATAAAATAGCATTCAAAAATGACCTTTTTGAATCCTTTTTTTGAGCAAGCTTTAGCTTGAATCCTGAAGTGTTTCTGCAGAAAAGAGAGAATCTACGAAACAGCGGCCGAAGCTTTTTCCTGCCTTTTTTTTCTTACTTTAGGTTTTTTATTTTTCTAAACTGCAGATGTTTCTGAATTCAGAATAACTACCGAATAATTAGCTGAGAATTATATGAAGAAAATTACTTTCCTGTTAGCCTTTCTTTCAATGCTCTCCTGTGATTCCGCAAAAGAAAAGGTTGTGAAACCTGAATTTTCAGAAGAGCGCGGGCTGGTTGTCTCAAACGCAATGGTCGTATCGGCACGAGAAGAAGCTTCAAAAGTAGGCCTTGAGATCATGAAGCAGGGCGGAAATGCTTTTGACGCCATGGTTGCCACAGAAATGGCTTTAGCTGTGGTTTATCCTTTTGCGGGAAACCTTGGCGGCGGGGGCTTTATGGTGTATCGTCTTCATGGCGGCGAAATTGGAGCCCTGGATTATCGTGAAAAAGCACCTTTGGCTGCTGAAAGGACGATGTACCAGGACAGTGCAGGAAATGTAATTTCAGAAAGGAGTCGTTACGGTGGCCTTGCGGTAGGAGTGCCGGGGACAGTTGCAGGAATCTTTGCAGTACATGAGAAATTCGGAAGCCTTCCTATGGCTGAAATTCTTGCGCCGGTTATAACCCTGGCGAAAAGCGGCTTTGCAGTTACCGAAAATCAGGCAAAGACATTGAGGCGTTACCGCGGCTCATTTCTTCGTGTCAACAGGGACAGTATTTTGTATTCCCGGGATTTTAAAGAAGGAGACACGATAAGAAATGTTGCATTGGCAAACACGCTTAAGCGGCTGGCTTCTAATGGCAGAAATGAATTTTATGGCGGCAGGACAGGAGAAAAACTGCTGACTTTTCTTCAGCAAAACGGAGGGATAATGAGCATGGAAGACCTTAAAAATTACGAGGCGAAGTGGCGGGAACCCGTCTCTTTTCAATACGATGATCTAAAAATCTTTGCCATGTCTCCGCCCTCCAGTGGCGGAATCGTGATGGGGCAGATCATGAAAATGATTGACGCTTTTCCTTTGGAGGAATACGGGCACAATTCGGCTAAAATGATCCAGGTTATTACCGAAGCAGAACGCAGAGCTTATGCCGACCGTAGTTTTTATTTAGGAGATCCCGATTTTGTGGATATTCCTGTGGATACTTTATTAAGTGAAGACTACCTGCAGGAGAGAATGAAGAATTTCTCGTTTTCCCACGCCACACCTTCTTCTTCTATAGAACACGGGCAAATTTTAGGCTATGAAAGTATGGAAACGACGCATTACTCAATTGTAGATGCCAAAGGCAATGCAGTATCTGTCACTACTACCTTAAATGGTGCTTATGGATCTAAATTGTACGTGGAGGAACTGGGTTTCTTTCTAAACAATGAAATGGACGATTTTAGTGCCAAGCCAGGAGTGCCGAATATGTTTGGGTTGATTGGAGCCGAAGCCAATGCCATTGAGCCCGGTAAGAGAATGCTTAGTTCCATGACCCCAACTATTGTAGAGAAAAATGGAAATCTATTTATGGTACTGGGTTCACCGGGAGGGTCTACTATTATAACTTCTGTGATGCAAACCATCTTAAATATTGCAGAATATGACATGACCATGCAGGAAGCCGTGAATGCTCCCCGCTTTCACCACCAATGGCTGCCCGATGAGATACTGTTCGAGCCCAATTCTTTTGATCCCGAAGTTCTGGCAACACTGAAAAAAAAGGGATACGATTTTAACGAAGGCGAATCAAGGATTCTCGGCAAAGTGGATGCTATTCTCGTTCTTCCGGGCGGTTCACTCGAAGGTGGAGCAGATCGCAGGGGAGATGATAAAGCCGTGGGGTACTAAATACTTTTTTGGAAGTGTAGGAATACCTGCTTCAAAGGATCTTCATATGACATTAGTGCGGTGTGCAGGATATTCCGAAATATTAAGTAATAACTTTTGGGGTCTGGAAATGTCGATAATTTCGTAGCCGTGAAAAAAATAGATTTGAGATGTTATGCAACTGTTATGTTTCACAAAATTCTTATGAAAGGAAAAGACTTTTTTTGCTTTTACAATTTCATTTATCGTAATATTGCATTAAACAAATAATATCAATATGAAAATTGCACTTTTTAGTGACATCCATTCAAACTTACCTGCACTTGAGGGCTTTTTTGAAGATTTGGAAAAGAGAGAAGTAGATGCACTTTATTGTTTGGGCGATCTCGTTGGCTACAACATTTGGCCAAACGAAGTAATTGATGTAATTCGGAAAGGTAATATTCCCACAATTGCAGGAAATTATGATTTTGGTATTGGCAGGGCCAGTGACGATTGCGGCTGTGCCTACAAAACCGATGAAGAAAAGGAAAATGGAGCTGTTTCCATTTCTTTCACCAATGAGATCATTTCAGAAAAGAACAGGGCTTACCTTCGTCATCTTCCGGCGCATATCAGGCTGGAATACCAGCTTAACAAGAATAAATTAAATCTACTCCTTGTTCATGGAAGTCCAAGGAAGATCAATGAATACCTATTTGAAGACCGGGCAGAGAAAAGCCTGCTGCGAATTATGGAACAGGCCAATGCAGATATCATGTGCTTTGGCCACACCCATAAACCTTACCACCGCATCCTCAATTCGGGTGATGAGGAGAACCCTCATTACAGGCACGCTATCAATCTGGGCTCTGTTGGAAAACCAAAAGATCATGACAACCGTGGTTCTTACGTCATTCTGGAGGTCAATGAGGATACTTCAGTAAAGAAGAAAAAAAGCGTAATTCCGCATTTTATCAAATTTGATTATGATATTGAAAAAGCAGCAAAAGCGGTAGAAAACAGCCGACTTCCAAATGCATATGCAGAAAACCTACGAAACGGATATTGATATGGCCACCTTAAAACAGAAGAAATTAAGCTTTTTGGATAACTACCTTACGCTCTGGATCTTTATTGCAATGGTTATGGGTGTAGCCATTGGCTATTTCTTTCCGTCTTTTCCCGAAAAAGTAGATGCTATGAGCAGTGGATCAACCAATATTCCCATTGCCATTGGATTAATTCTTATGATGTATCCTCCTCTTGCCAAAGTCAATTATGCTTTACTGCCCAGGGTATTCAAAAATGTGAAAATTTTATCCATTTCTTTAGTGTTAAACTGGATCATTGGTCCCGTGTTAATGTTTGTACTTGCTCTACTTTTTTTACAGGATCATCCTGAATATATGGTTGGACTGATTTTAATTGGACTGGCCCGTTGTATTGCAATGGTACTGGTGTGGAATGATTTAGCCGAAGGGAGTAGCGAATACGGCGCCGGACTTGTAGCTTTAAACAGTATTTTCCAGGTGTTTGCTTACAGTTTTTATGCATGGCTTTTCATTACCGTACTTCCGCCATATTTTGGATTTGAAGGAGCTATTGTAGACATTTCTATAGGAACGATTGCCGAAAGTGTAGCTGTTTATCTGGGATTGCCTTTTCTTCTTGGAATAATTACCCGTTTTATACTCGTGAAAAAGATGGGTGAAAAATGGTATTCTGAAAACTTTATTCCGGCTATTTCTCCTTTGACACTCATTGCACTGCTTTTTACCATCGTGGTGATGTTTTCCCTAAAAGGTGGTGCCATTGTGGAGATCCCGATGGATGTAGTTATTATTGCTATTCCGTTATTGATTTACTTCGCCGTAATGTTTATAATAGGATTTTTTATTACACGATGGGCCGGCGCCGATTACGATAAAAATGCAGCGGTAGCTTTCACAGCTGCAGGAAACAATTTTGAACTGGCCATAGCTGTAGCTATAGCTGTATTTGGTTTGGAGTCAGGTCAGGCTTTTGCAGGTGTTATAGGCCCGCTTGTGGAAGTGCCGGCTTTGATCCTGCTGGTACGAGTGGCCTTTTGGCTAAGAAAGAAATACTATTCCAAAGATCTGAATGAAGTAAGCACCCGGTAAACATATGTGCCGAAGTAGGAGGAGGGCAAACGATTGGTGCCTGGAATCTCTATCTGTACTTTTTCCTGTTATTGTTGTATAAAATTAGAAAGTAGATATCTTCAGTTCTGTGTCAAAAAGAGCATTTATAGGTTTTATTTTAGCAGAGGATTGGGTGTAGCAATCAAAACTACATTCAATTTATCGTTCAATTCTGAAGTTTTCTATACTTTTTAATTAGTATCATTTTCCATGTCAGATGCCAGAATTGCATATTCAAAGCAATCAGACCAGCCATTCTTAAGTGGCAGCGCTTTTCTTTTTCTTCCTTCTCTTATCATTCCTGCTTTTTCTAAAGTCCGGATGCTTCCAATATTCTCCACGGCGCATCCGGCTTCGATACGATGCAAATGAAGTTCGCCAAACCCAAATTTCAAAACGCTTTTCAAACATTCTGTTGCATAGCCTTTGTTCCAAAAGTCTGGATGATATTTATACCAGACTTCAGCACTATTGTATTTGGGCTTTCCCAGGTTCAGGGAGATCAAACCAATGAAGGATTTACTTTCAATCAGCGTTACTTTAAAGGTGAAGTTTTTCTTTTTACCACTTTTATTTTTCTTCATCCAATCTCTCATTATTCTTTCCGTTTGATCTAAGTTTTCAGGAATTCCCAGCGTATTAAAAAGATCAGTTTCCGGAAGAGAATGTAATTCGTGGATTTTTTCCAGGTCTAGTTCCTGTATAGGTTCAATTATTAACCGCCTGGTTCGTAGCTGAATATTCATAATGGGGATTTCTATCTATTGGAAGGAGAAGATAAAGATAAAGAAAGATAATTAAGTTCCTGGGAAGCAATTTTTTACCGGCTGACGACAATTGTTTCTTATAGGGCTTGTTATTTATACTATTTCTAAATCCTAACCTTCATTTAACCTTGTTAACTTCTACATCAAATTTTTTTAATCAAAGCACTATAATTAATTAACATGTTTTAAAAGGTGCAGGAATAGTTTTGTTGGGAACGATAACTAAAACCAAAAGCAATGAAAAACATGCGAAAACTAATTGTAAGAATTTTTATTTTCTCTCTTGTATTGACCTTTTTTAATTCCTGTGAAGTGGAAGACGGAGTCGATGGTAAAGATGGCGTTGATGGCGTTGACGGGAAGGACGGAGTAGATGGTGAAGATGGTGAAGACGGGGAGGATTTAACCAAAGAACCAATTATTTTTGAAAACAAATCAAGTGTAGATCCACTAGTAGCGATAGCTCCTCAATTCAATTATGTAAAAGCATTTTCACTGTTAAGCACACCAGATGTTGTTGGCGATGATTTCCAGCTTGCAGGCTCTGCTGATGGTGCCGGTTTCTTAAAAGACGGAGATGGATATATGTACGTAGTGAATTGTGAAGATAGTTATGCGGTAGCAAGGGTTTTCCTGGATAAAGATTTCAATCCTATAGCAGGAGACTATCTTTTGAACTCAGGAGTGGCCGATTACGCCCGTCAATGTTCTGCTACTATGTGGGAAGCAGCTATTCACGGCGGTAGCCAGGATTTATTTCTTTCAGCTTCTGAAAGTCTTCATTACGATGTAAAAGGAATTGATCCCTGGGTGGCTTCTCCAACTCCACAGGCAGATTTTGGACTTGATGCTCTTGGCGAGTTCTCCTGGGAAAATGCAGTTCCCCTTCCTAAAAATGCCTATGCCGGCAAAACCGTCATTGTTGGAGGAGATGATGACTCCAGTAACTCTGAAGGGCAGGTAGTTTTGTACTATTCTGAAAATGGAGATGACGACCTTGAAAATGGAAAAGTATATGTTTTGAGAACCAAAGAAGTTTCTGATGGCGCAGGCGGTGTGCAACCGGTAAATGAGAACGACATCTATTCCGAAGCAAATTTTGATCGAAGCGTATCTTATGAAGTGGAATTCGTAGAAATCGAAGATGCCAAAAATATGACTAAGGATGAAGTGGAAGCAGCCAGCAATGATGTTTTGGCAACTCATTTTATGAGGGTTGAGGATGTAGATTACCAAAAAGGCTCTGATGATAATGGAAGAAACGTATTTTTTGCCGTGACCGGAAGAGGGCCGGGAGCAGGAACTTATAATGACTGGGGAACAGTTTATAAACTTCAGCTTGATGCAGATTCTCCTCTAACAGGAACACTTACTCAAATTGTGAGCGGAAATACAGACACAAACAATATGGATGGAAACCTGGCTGAGTTGCAAAGTCCAGATAACCTTTGTGTTACCGAAAACTTCGTGTACATTCAGGAAGATCCAAATTCATTCAGCAGGGGGCATGCTGCACAAATATACCAGAGTGACCTTAATGGAAACAACATTAACAAAGTGCTGGAACTGGTTGTAAGACAGGATTTGGCTGAAAATAATACTACAGGTGTGAGTGGTGAATTTGGGTCACTTATCGATGTTTCAGATAAAGTAGGTATTCCCGGAACTTTTATTCTTGCATTACAGCCTCATTACTGGAGGAGCGATGATTTCAAGAACCTTGACGGACATGATTTTTCGGCCGTGAGGGAAGATAACCAGGCTTCACAGATCGTTGTTCTGCAGGGGTTACCAAGATAAAATTTGTCACTATAAAAAAAATCAAAACCTCCGGGTTATCCCGGAGGTTTACTAATATTCATTTAGCAATTATTTGTATGAAGCTTGTATTGAGATGTGCTTTGACAGTTTTCTGCGCTTTATCGGCTTTTTCATGTAAAGAGAAAGAAGAATATGTAGATGTTGCCGGGAGAGTGGTTTTGGAAAAACAGGATGTGAACTGGAGGGATGCACAACAATTCTACTTAGAAAGTATTGGTAAATCCATTGATTACCTGGAGGAACTGGAACAAATTGGAGCGGAAAGCAAAGATTCAAAAGAGGTATTTGCAAAAGCCCGGGTCGAATTTAAGAAAGCAGAGCCTTATGCTTCTTATCTTAATCCTCCCGTAGGCCACAGGGTAAATGGGCCGGCACTTCCGGTTTTTTTGGAGGATAATGCCAGGACGATACCACCTGTGGGGTTGCAAAAGATAGAGGAAAGCATTTATGAAGGAGGGGTTTCTGAAAATGAATTTTTAGCCGAAGTAAATGTGACCAAAGGTTTAATGACTAACCTGAAAGAAAATATTTTAAAAAGGGAACTCAATCCAGAACGGTATTTTGTCGCTACGCATCAGCAATTGTTGAGGATCATAAGCTTATCTATTTCCGGTTTTGATACTCCCATAAGTCATCTTGGCTTTGATGAAACCATTGTTTCACTGGAAAGCCTGCAAAAAACTTATGCTTTATCCTTTGAACACATTGTTCAAAAGAAGAACCCTCAACTAAATGAGGAATTCAAAAAGAGCATAGCTGTCGCAATTGAATTTGTGGAAAAGAACAAAGATTTTGACACTTTTGACAGGTACACCTTTATTCGGGATTACATGAATCCTGTAACCAGAAATTGGGTTAAAATTAGGTTAGAGAGCGGACTATGGGAAGGAACAGAAAACAAGCCATTTAATTTTGATGCGCCTACATTTTTTGAAGAAGATTCCTTTAATGTAAAATATTTCATGGCTGCGGTAAATCGCAATTTTTCTGAAAAGCAGGTTGCATTGGGAGAAAAGCTTTTTTTCGATGAAAACCTTTCTGAAAATAAGAGAATGTCCTGTGCCACCTGTCATATTCCTGGAAAAGCCTATACAGACGGCATGGTTGCGAACCTCGATAATGCTGGAAACGATTTAGAAAGAAATACACCAACTCTCATTAATTCAGTTTTTCAGAAAGGCTTTTTCTGGGATGGCAGATCTGAAGGATTAATGGATCAAATCTCTTCAGTTTTTACAAATGAAAAAGAATTTAATACAGGAGTGCATCAGTTTTCAGAAGATATACTTACAGATTCCACCTACACCGAAATGTTTCAGGAGGCTTTTGGGCAGGTAAACAGTAGAAATACAGATGTTATCAAGGCACTCTCTTCTTACATCGCAACTCTCAATGGATTTAACTCCAAATTTGATCGAAATATAAGAGCCGAAGAAAATACATTCACACAAGAAGAAAAACATGGATTCAACCTGTTTATGGGAAAAGCCCTGTGTTCCACCTGTCATTTTGTACCGCTCACCAACGGTACGGTTCCACCGTTCTATACCGAAACAGAAAAAGAAGTCATAGGAGTACCTGAGACAGCCAATAATGCGCGTCTCGATGACGATAATGGGTTTTACTGGGTTTACCAGGCGAAGATTCATAAAGGAATGTTTAAGACTCCCACAGTGAGAAATGCTGCTTTAACCGCACCATATATGCACAACGGGGTGTATCAAACGTTAGAAGAAGTGATTGATTTCTACAACAAAGGTGGAGGAGCAGGTTTAGGATTTAATTTGCCACACCAAACTTTACCCTTCGATAATCTTAGCCTCACGGAAAAGGAGCAAGAAGCGTTAGTCGCATATTTGAAAACTCTATCTGACACGGAAGTTGCCGAAACTACAATTGAAGACCTGGTAGTGAAAAGGTAGCACAGGAAATTTTAACTGGTAAATTGATGTATTGTAAATTTTGAGTACTAGAGCAGTAACGAAAAAGGCTGTCCCTTATGGAACAGCCTTTTTCTCAACCGTAATATTTCACCTGATTATCATGGACAAATATTCGCTGCAAAACGAACCACTACAGGATAATTAATTACACCAGCCTGGTAAACCACCTCAAAGTTAGAGGAATTAATATTTCTTACACAGACATCATCAGCATTTAAATATTCCGGTAGCGTTATTCTCGCTGCAGTCCCGGTCCAGCCTTCAATTAACTGAACGTTTGCACCCAGGAGATCCCTGCCCTGATCGTTTCTTTGAAGGTTAAAGGTAATGGTTCCCACTTCGTCTCCATCTTCAGAAAATATTGGATAGTTTGGATTCTCACCAGAGAAGTCGGCTATATCCACATCCTGAACAAATAGGAATCGTTCGCAATCTACTGCCGGGTTGGGCAGACATGTTGGTCCAGGTGGTACTTCTTGTTCTGGAAGACAATTGAAACGGATATGTTCGTATTCCATGGAATCATCTTCTCCAAAATTACCTTCAATATCATTTCTGCTCAATGTTCCTGAAATTATCCTTTCTGTTACCTCGCCGTAATTTTCATCCCAATCGAGGAGGGTCATTTCATAATATATGTATTCTTCTTCTGCGTCATCATTTAATGGAAGAGCAACACATACAGGCTCTGCGAAATAATCTCCGTCGTCATTCAAACCGGTGTTTGGAGTAAGGTCAGTGTAAATTGGAGTGCCGGTATTATCTGTACCCAACCATACGTCCACACTGTAATTGGCTGTAAAGTGTCGTCCATTATCATCACAGTAGTTCGCAAAGAAACAGAATTTCAATGCTTCATTGGTAATGATATCAAAAAACAGATAGCCATACTCATTAACCAGTCGGTCATCAAAACACAGTACATTTACATCTACGTATTTTTTAACGCCCGCGCCTAAACTAATGTCCAGCGGCAGTGGATTATCAACAAAGCCAGCGAGCTCGCCACCTGTTGATGGCGCTACCCAGATTACCTCATCATCTTCGTTGTATACCACAAAGTAGGTAAGCTGATAATCTCCGGGTGTTAATTCTAAATCAGAAGATTCTTCAGTAAAGTATTCGTCTATACCGTCGCCATCCTCATCAAAGGGAGTTGAATTTACAGGGATTTCAAGAGGACTACCTATGGAACCTACATTCTCTTCACCTTCCAGAACTACATGAACATAAGCGGGCGCATCATCGCTGCACGCCGGTATGTCGCCGGGAGCTTGTTGTTTTGATGTTGCCATCATATCATTAAGCAGGGTGGAAAATGATAAGGTAGCTTTTGAATCCGAATTCATGCCATCCGGTTCTTCTTGCGTACAAGATGTGATAATCATCATTAGCATTGCCAGGAATGCAACAGGAAATTTAATCTTTTTCATGAGCAAATTTTTTAAGGTTTTTACACACGGAAGATAAGTTTAAAGAAAGGTTTCCTTTAGTAGGGAAAACACCCTTTTTTAATTTCGATAAAAGGTAATGAAGTAGTAGAATGTTCCCGGATAATAGGGATCAATATAGCGAATGTAAGATAGAGGTATAAAAACGAAGGTTTGTTTTTTATCAGGAATGAATAATTCGCTCCCTATGTTTCAAACCCCATTCTGCAATTACATTTGTAAGCTCTTTTAAAGATTTTACATACTCAGAGATCTGGTACGTTACAGTGACCGGGGAAGTATCTAATATTTTCCTTATCACAAGTTTGTTCATTTCCAGGTCTTTTAATTCCCTGCTCAGCATTTTACCCGAAATTCCCTTTACTTCTTTTAACAACTCCGAAAATCGCATCGGCTCGTAGCATAAACACAAAGAAGATTTTATAACAGAAATGACGATTGAGGACGCAGCAGATCTTAATGAAACCCCAATGGAAGAAAGTATGGGAAGCATTTCTAAATGATGATTTGCTCTTCACGAAAAAAAGCCGGCTAATATTCACATTAGGCGGCTTTTTTTATGAAAAGACAATATCTGATTTTGCACAAATGAAAGGTTTGGAATCATTTGCTTCCTCTTAAAAACGGGCTTAGTGTTTCACAAATTCTCCGTCTACGTCAATAACAACTTTGTCGCTCAAGACTGCTTCAGGAAAATCGGGTCCCAAATTATAGTCAGATCTTTTTATTTCCCCAGAGATTGCAAATCCAGAAATTACATCACCGTTTTGAGGATTTTCCACAGTTCCGCGGTACCAAACGTCAAGAGTGACAGGCCTGGTTATTCCGTGAAAAGTAAGGTCACCGGCTACTTTATATTTGCCTTCCCCAACTTTTTCTGAAGAAGTGCTCTTAAATGTCATTTTTGGATGGTTTTCAGCATCAAAAAAGTCGGCACTTCTAAGGTGGTTATCTCGCATCTCGACTCCTGTATCTATTGATGATACTTCAAGAGTCATCTCATATTCGGCATCACTAAAATTTTCATTTGAGGCTACGATACTCCCGTCGAATTGATTAAAGCGGCCTTCAACTTCAGAAATAGTCATGTGAGTGATTCCAAAAGAAGCTTGTGTGTGAGCGGGATCAACTTTCCAGGTAGTTTGAGCAAAGGTGGTGGCGCTTAAAAAAGCAATTATTAAAAGTGAAAATACTTGTTTCATGGTATTCATTTTATAGTTTATTTATTAGTTTTTGATACTGCGTTTTTTTGACATTATCTATGAATAAATGCTCTTTTAACTCTTGATGCTTTTGTTTTTCAAATTATTTCAGGTTTGGCAGTAATGAGAAAGGAGAGCATTTCTTCCGACGTGGATACTACGCTTCCTTTACAAATTGTACTTCTACATTCAGTTTTACCTGGTCGCTTACCACCACACTTCCTGCTTCGGTAACTGCATCCCAGGTCAACCCGAATTCCTTACGGCTAATTTTTCCGCTTACCGCCAGTCCGGCTTTTGTTTGTCCGTAAGGGTCTACCACGACGCCGCCAAGTTCAACATCAAGTGTAACAGGCCGGGTTGTATTTCGTATGGTTAATTCTCCCTGCAGCTTTTCACTTGTCACGTCAAATTTTTCTGCTTTAAAGATCATATCGGCATGTTCTTCGGCGGCGAAGAAATCGGCAGATCGCAGGTGCTCATCGCGTTGGTCATTATTGGTGTCAATAGATTTCACATCAGCTTTAAACTCGATGTTTTGTATATTTTTAAATTCATCATCTTCACTCTCTGCCTTGCCTTCAAACACTTTGAACCTTCCGGTTACGGTCGAAATCATTAGGTGCTTTACTTTGAAAGTAACTTCACTGTGGGTGGGATCAATATTCCATTTTGTAGTTGCCATAATTTTTCTTTTTAACTGTTAATATTATTTACACTACAAATTTAGGAGCGTGACAGGGCGTAGCCAATGACCTATGATAAGAAACGGATGTGATGTATGTCACTATTTTCTTATAAGGAATGGTAAATGAATAGTTGCGTCTGCCACTTCGGAAAAAGGACAGGGGCAAGTTTGAAGAATTAACCTGAGGCTAGTTGGCTACGGAGACGGCTGAGTGTTTCCCGGGTGACACCAATATAAGATGCAATCATGTGCTGTGGAACCTTTTGGTTGATTTCCGGAAAGTCATTGATCAGTTTATTGTAGCGTTCTTCGGCAGTTGTACTCATAGTTCCCATTAAACGCCTTTGGGTGGCGATAAGGTTGTTCTGAATGAGGATCCTAAAGTATCGTTCAAAAGCAGGGACCTCATTCAGCAGGAGATCCCAGGAAGGTTTAGTAATAAGTAAAAGATCAGAATCCTCCAGTGCTTCAATATTATATTCGGAAGGTTCGCCGGTTAAAAAACTGTAAAGATCGCCTGTCCACCAGCCCTCCATTGCGAACTGAAGGATATGTTCGCTCCCCTTATCGTCTATAGTAAAGCTGCGTAATAATCCTTTTTCCACAAAAGTGGTATAGATACATGTCTCCCCCTCGTCAAGCAAGAACCGTTTTTTACGCAGCTTTTTCGATACGAAAAGTGTTTTGGCATATTCGAATTCCTCATTAGATATATTAATAGTTTCATTCACCTTCTTATGAAGAAATTCAAACATTGCTGAAGTTTTAAAATGATATTTTTCTCAGGTTTTTAAATATACATTCCTTTCCTGAATGCGCTTATAAATTTAATGCATTTTTTAATTAAGAAAGAGGTTCGATCATGGTAGTTTATTTGCCTAAGGGATTTGGCCGTAAAGGAATAGAAACCAGATCAATCAACTTAATTAAAAAGTTATCTGTTATTATGCTAATCCTCTTTGCCTGGTTATCTCTTGGCTTTTCCTATTGGAAATAACCTGTAGCTTCCGTCCAGTACTAATGCCTTTGCAGAATCCTTTAACGCAAGAATAAAGCTTTTAGAAGTCAGTTTAGAGGAGTAAAAAATGTAGAATTCTTCTTGTTCAGATTAACCACAATTTTTGCCTAATCCCCAACATTTAGGAATGATCCCCTATTTGAATAGTACAGAGGCTTACCGGCCAAAAATGAAAAAGCCCATAAACAGTGCGTTTACGGGCTTTTCAGCGGAGAAAGAGGGATTCGAACCCCCGGAGGTGTGACCCTCAACAGTTTTCAAGACTGCCGCATTCGACCACTCTGCCATTTCTCCTTAGCGGATGCAAATATAGAAAGCTTTTCTATTTGAAAAAAGGAATTTTTCCGATTTTTGAAATATAATTTTGTAAGTTCTGGAATACAGTGAATTACAGTAAATATTTTTTTCCAGATCTAACAGAGTGAGAAAATTTTTAAGGATATTTTAAAATACACTTATCTTGCTTCCTAAAAAATATTATGGCTTCAGGATTTTTTGCGCTTTTGGATGACATTGCAACTCTAATGGACGACGTCGCGGTCATGGGAAAGGTCGCCGGAAAGAAAACCGCCGGTATACTGGGCGATGACCTTGCCGTAAATGCCGAAAAAGCATCTGGTTTCATGTCTTCCAGGGAACTACCGGTACTCTGGGCCATCACAAAAGGCTCTTTTCTTAACAAGCTCATTATTTTACCCCTGGCCTTTTTGCTGAGCGCCTTCCTGCCTTCCGTAATAACTATTATCCTCATCATTGGCGGATTGTACCTTGCCTACGAGGGCGCAGAGAAGATCTACGAATTTATCTTTCCTCATGCCCATAAGGAGGAAGCTCCAAAACTTGAGAAAATTTCTAAAGAAGAGGTGCTGAGAAGGGAAAAGGAGAAAATAAAATCGGCTGTGGTAACAGATTTTATTCTTTCCGTAGAGATCATCATCATCGCTCTTGGCAGCGTTACCAATGAACCTCTCCTCAACCAGGTTCTTGTAGTGACTTTAATTGCCCTGGTTGCCACTGTAGGGGTGTATGGCATCGTGGCGCTTATCGTGCGAATGGATGAATTTGGTGCAAAGCTCATCGAATTAAATGATAAGAAAAACAGCATTTCAGACAAGATTGGAAATTTTCTTGTTAGCGCCCTTCCTAAAGTGATCAAAAGCCTTTCGGTGATTGGAACTATAGCTTTATTGCTGGTCTCCGGAGGAATTTTTGTCCATAATGTTCATTTCCTGCACGGTCTTTTTGAAAATCTGCCGTCGCTTCTTGTGGAATTCCTCATGGGCCTTGTCGTTGGAGTTCTTGTTTTGTTGATAATAAAAGGAATCAGCAAGGTATGGACGAATATAAAAAGCAAAAAATAATTTTAGTCAGTAAATTACATCTTTGTAGCTTCTGAATAATACCTTCTGAAAATGTCACTTTTGAGTGACATTTTGATTTCAAAGCTGTTTCAATTTTAACTTATTCCGAATAATTCAAAATCAGCATACTAGCATCAGAAATAAAAATTGTGAATATCTCTTGGGAAAATCGCTCATGCCAGCCTGTCGAAAAATATATATTTGGCAGCCTAAAAAAGAAAACTATGAGCGTAACCTGGTATGAATGTAAGGTGAAATACAGAAAAACACACGAAACCGGAGAACAGAAGGTAACTACAGATACTTATTTGCTGGATGCGGTTTCTTATACTGAAGCAGAATCACGGTTAACAGAAGAAATGGCTGCTTACACCAGCGAGGAATTCAGGATCATGAATATAAAAGTTGCCAACTTTTCTGAAGTTCATCCTTTTGAAAATTCCGATCGCTGGTTCAAATCTAAAGTTTCCCTTGTGGCACTGGATGAAGAGAGCGGGAAAGAAAAGAAGACCAATATATATCTTTTGGTGCAGGCTAATGATGTAAAAGAAGCTTTTGAGAACACAACAAAAGCAATGCAGGATACGATGGGAGATTACACGATCCCGGCGATTACCGAATCACCTATTTTGGATGTCCTTCCATATTTTTCAGGAGAAGAAGAGCAACTTGAAAAATTCAATATGACAGATAAAAAAGAGCCGGTGGAAGAAGAAGTTCTGGAAGAGACAGAAACTGCCTGATTTTCTTTATCTACTTCAAAATATCCCATTTAAAGAGGTTGTTTGATCCTTAACTTACGTCAATTCTTTGTGAAGCTTCATAAGTTGTAAATTTATCATCTATTGATAAAATTCTTATGATTATTCAGAAAGGAGTTTCTGCAGTACAGACAACCTCTTTTTTCTTCCGGATTTCAGCTTCCTGTTATTTTAACAAATTTTAAGTAGATTTGATGATCAAGCACTTCATCAACTAACATTTTTTAATGATAGATCTACTGAATTTTATTATGAAACCCGGAAAACAGCTGTTAATTTTCCTCGCGTGTATTGCCATTTCTTGTAAAACTCCTGCAACCAAACCTGAAAAACCTGTAATCGCAGAAAATAAGGCCACACAAATTAATGACCTTGCAAAAAGATATCTTGAGTTGGGGCGATTCAGCGGAACTATTTTAATCGCCAAAAAAGATACGCTGCTTTACAGCAATAATTTTGGGTTTGCAGATTATGAGCAGAATATCCCTTTTTCGCAGGAAACAGCTTTTAAAATTGGCGAGATTTCTGAAGTTGCCACCGCTAATATTGTTCATGACCTGGCCGAAAGTGGGAAAATTAATTTATCTGAAAAAGTTTCAGTTTACCTTCCGGAAATAGAAGGAGATTTTACCATTCGTGAATTGCTGGATCATTCTGCCGGCTTAAAGAAAATAAAAACCATTGCAGAGAATAATCCCAACATGGAATATTCGGCTATTGCTTATGCCAATGCAGCAAGCGGGGACAGCATACAGGATGTAGGGAAAAGCGACCTTGGATATAATCTTTTAGGAATTCTTATAGAAAGCATAACCGGCAAAAGTTATCAGGAAAATATGGAAAATTACAGTTCACAATTAGCACTGGATAACACCTATTTTCAGAAACCTGATTCCTTACAGGCTATCGGTTATCTTTTTCATAATCATAGGGGTAGCGGACTGGAGCTGGAAAAATCGGATCTTTATGATGTGCAGAAAGCTTTCAGCAGTAAAGGGCTTAAAGCCACAGGCAAAGATGTCTTAAGGATTTTAAGAGCTTCCGAAGCTACAGATATTAGAATAGACGGTTACTTGGAGGAGGATGGTTTCAGTTATGCCGTTCACAAGGATGCGAAAACTAATTTGCAGATCGTTGTTTTGAGCAACCGGAAGCATCCTGTTGCAGGAGAGCTGGTAAACTCCATTAATGCTATTCTGGCAGGTGAAACTTATGTATTGCCACTGCAAAGAAAACCTGTTGATATTGAACCATCGGTTTTGGAAGAATACGCCGGGACCTATTCCCTGAATGAACAAATGAACCTGAATATAGTTACAGAGAAGGATAGCTTATTTGTGCTTATGGGGCCAAACAAGGTTTTTCTTGTGCCACAGTCTAAAAACCAGTTTTACATGGAGGAACGGGATGCCTCTGTAAGATTTCTACGGAATGAAACTAATGCTGTTGACAGCGCAGTGCTGCTTGATGGATTCATTGAAGGGAATAAGATAGAGCGGGTGAGAAATTAAAGCAAAACTTCTTCATTAATGATTTGTGAATTCAAATAGTCCTTTCTTCCGGAGTTAACCTTTTCGCTTGACAGCTGCTTATTAAAACAAAATACTTATCTTAAAGGTGAATCCTGATAAAACCTAAAAAAACGGTTCTTTTGATCACTTTCCGTCAGGGGCCGTAGCATTGTATTATGAAAATACTTCTTACAGGAGCAACCGGATATATTGGAAAACGACTGCTCCCGGCGCTGGTAAAGAAAGGTCATGAAGTTGTTTGCTGTGTGCGGGATGTCAATAGGTTTAATCCTCCTGAATCTCTTAGCAGAAAGATCTCTGTTATTGAAGCAGATCTTCTGGACAGCAATTCCCTCAAAAAAATTCCAAAGGATATTGACGGTGCTTATTACCTGGTACATTCCATGTCATCTTCAGATGATTATAAAAAGGTGGAAGAAGATTCTGCTGTGAATTTCAGAAATGCCTTAAATGCAACCAACGTTCAGCATGTTGTTTACCTGGGAGGAATTGTGAATGAGGAAAATCTTTCTGAACATCTTTCCTCCCGGAAGAATGTGGAAACGCATTTAGACAAAGGAGGTTATCATTTCAGCTCTTTAAGAGCCGGAATTATAATTGGCTCGGGAAGTGCTTCTTTTGAAATTATTCGTGACATGGTTGAGAAACTTCCCGTAATGGTGGCTCCAAAATGGCTGAAAACAAGATGCCAGCCAATTGGGATTGCAGATGTGATTCGTATTCTTTCAGACTCCATATTTCTCAAAGAAACTTTTAATCGCATTTTTGATATTTGCGGCCCAGATATTCTTACCTATAAGCAAATGCTCCTGGGATATGCGCAGGTAAGGAATCTTGAACGCCGCATCATAACGGTTCCCGTAATGTCTCCTCGTTTGTCTTCTTACTGGCTCTATTTCGTAACTTCTACCTCCTTTAAGCTTGCGCAAAACCTTGTAGACAGTATGAAAGTAGAAGTGGTTTGCCAAAACACAGGCATTAATGATATTTTAGGCATCACTCCCATTGGTTATCGCGAAGCGATTGAGAAAGCATTTGCCAAAATTGAATCTGCTGAAATTGAATCCAGTTGGAAAGATTCAAATGTGAGCAGTGATCTTGATATGAAAATATCAGATTTTATCCAGGTTCCGGAGTATGGCTGCTTTCGCGACCGCCGTGTCATGAAGATCAATAATATGGAACATTCCCTGAAACAGATTTGGGGTATTGGCGGAAAAAACGGCTGGTACTACGGAAACTGGCTTTGGGAGATACGCGGAGTTTTAGATAAAATGGCCGGTGGTGTAGGTTTACGCAGAGGACGCACCAATCAGCATAAGATAGAAGTGGGCGATACTTTAGATTTTTGGAGGGTTTTATATGCCAATAGGCAAGAGGGCAGACTCTTATTATTTGCCGAAATGAAATTACCCGGAGAAGCCTGGCTGGAATTTAAAATTGAGGGAGAAGATTTGATCCAAACGGCTACTTTCAGACCTTTAGGGCTGGCAGGAAGACTTTATTGGTATTCTGTCTATCCATTCCACGGGTTCATCTTTAAAGGTTTGATTACCCAGTTAACAGCACATGAAGAGAAACAAAATTAAAATATCCCTTCCAAAATGAGATTTTTGAAAGGGATATTTAGCTGATGCTCTTTTAAAAAGCGGGTTTAAAGAATAATAGCATCGGTAATGGCTCCTACCACCGCTAACAGGATCGCAAGCCACAGGGAAGGAGCAAAACCTCTCGTAGTGAAGTCTGTGCTAAACTTATCTGCGAGCTCTATGATAAGAGCGTATGCTATAATTCGGGTGACAAACCCCAGCCCGAGAAAATAGAAAATTCCGAGGGTGGCTATGTTAAGCACGAGGGTTAGGATCCAGCTCAAAAAGAAGCTGAGAACACCAATCATTAGTGCCACAATAAGCGCAGTTTTAAATCCCTGTAATTCTACTTTGGGCATATATTTGGCAGCAATTAAAAGCACCGCTGCATCTATTACGATATGGATCAACCATTCAATCATATGAGTTGGAATTTAATTACTCTTCGGTATTACTTATTTTTTTTGCCTTTTCCTGAAGTTCATTTACATTGGCGGGATAAGGATTTTCTTTTAGGACCTTAGCAAGGTGGACAAGATTGTAAGCCATCATATAAAGCGTCCTGTTGGTGAAAAAGTGCTTATCTCCATTAGCTTCAATGTATGCGGGCCCGGGTCCGGCTTCTCCTACGTAATAACTAAAGGAATTCACCGGAATACTGAAACCGTGCTCCTGAAGATCGAAAAGTATGCTGGAAATAGCTTTTTTCGCACCATCTTCATTCCCGTCAACCATCACGCCGGCTACCTTGTTAAAAGTGGGGTACTGGCCGGTTTTTTCATCGGCTTCATTCCAGATTCCGTCGAAACGCTCTGCAACAATTTTAGCAATTGAACTACGGTCGCCGCGCCAAATGGGAGTAGCAATGATCATAATATCGCTTTCCTTCACTTTTTTAAGGATTTGAGGCCATCCGTCGCCGTCGCCTTCATCGGAAGTGTTTCCCACTTTCACATCGTGATCTACCACACGAATGCTTTCAGTTTCCACGTCTAGTTCCTTAAAGATCTTTTCAGCATTACTGATGTAGGCCGCCGTGTTGGAAGTTTCTGGTGATTTCTTTAAAGTGCAGTTAAGAAAGAGTGCTTTTAATGCCATTTTTAAATACTTATTTTAGATTAGTTTCTAGCGCTTCTCGGTAGCGCCTTCTTTTTTATGTTTTAAATGAATGCTGCCTTTCGGCTTTTTCTTGAGTTTGGAAGGGACTTCAGATCCTACCGGCCCTTTGGAAAGTGTGATTCCGCCGTCAACCGAGTAGATCGCGCCTGTAATATAAGAAGCTTCATCTGAAGCCAGGAAGAGGTAAACATTGGCAATTTCTTCGGGAGTACCGCGGCGTCCCATTGGGGTGGCTTTGATCATCGTTTTTTCGGTTTTCTTATCCAGTTCACTGGTTTCCTTATGCGTCCATGCGGTATCTATTGGCCCCGGTGCGACACAATTGGCACGAATTCCGTTCTTGGCCTGTTCTACCGCCACACCTTTGATGAAGGAATGGATGAAACCTTTTGTACCGCCATACGGGGTCACTTTTGGAATTCCTATTTTCCCGGCTTCAGATCCTGCTGCGACTATATTTCCTCTTGATTTCTTCAAATGCGGAATCGCATACTTGGTCATCAAAAAGGTGGTTCTAAGATTGTTTTTCAGCAGGTTGTCAAACGCATCTGTAGAAAAATCATCTACGGTATCTACTTCAGGATAAACGCCGGCATTATTAATGAGAATATCCAGTTTACCCCATCTTTTCACAGCGGTTTCTATAGCTTCTTTCGCATTATCTTCTGAAGAAATATCGGCCGAAAAGCCTAAAGCTTCCCCATTCGCATTTTTTATATCGTCTATGACTTCTTTTACAGGATCCTGCGGCATTCCCACCACAAGGACTTTTGCGCCTTCCAGTGCGAATTTTTTTGAAATTGCTTCTCCAATTCCCGTGGCGCCACCTGTTACTATTGCTACTTTTTCATCTAATCTTTTCATGTTCATTCTGAATTTATGGATTCATTTCAATGCTATATCTCCTGAAAAATGACCTTTTTAAAAAGCCATTTATTCTAAGTTAGCAGGTTTCAAGGCAGATTCAAATGGGTTTAAGAAACAATTAAAAGAGTTTCCTGAAAGATTAACGCCTTTTTTTCATTCAGGAGCAGGATTACTGGCGGCCTTCTTCCGAAGAAGTGAAACGAAGAGCGTTAAGGCTTTGCTAATACCTTCGGAAAGCAGGCAATTATCAATTAACTTGTGAAATACATACTCAAAAAAGGTATTTTATGAGATCAATCTGGAATGGATCTATCAGTTTTGGACTGGTTAGTATTCCCGTGAAAATTTATTCAGCTTCCGAAGACCGAAAGCTGGATTTGGATATGCTGGATAAAAGCGATCACGCCCGAATAAGGTATAAAAGGGTCAATGAACAAACCGGGGAAGAGGTGCAGTGGAAGGATATTGTAAAGGGCTATAAACAGGACGATTCTTACATAGTGCTTTCTGACGAAGATTTTGAGCAGGCAAATGCCAAAAAAAGCCGAACGATTGACATAGAGGAATTCATAAAGGAAGAAGACGTCGCAGATGTGCTTTTTAAAAAACCGTATTTCCTGGAGCCTCAAAAAGATGGGGAAAAATCATATAACCTTTTAAAGAATGCGCTGTTGGATACCGGGAAACTAGGCGTCGCGACTTTTGTAATGCGGCAAAAAGAGAATTTAAGCCTCGTTGGTGTCTATGAAGATGCACTGGTACTTCATGTAATCAGGTTTGCAGATGAAATAAGAAATCCCGGGGATCTTAAATTGCCTACAGATGTGAAGGTTTCCAAGAAAGAAGTGGATATGGCGAAATCTCTTATCGAACAATATACCGAAGAGTTTGATTTTGATAAGTACAAGAACGTTTACAACGAACAGTTGCTCAAGATCATCAAGGCAAAATCATCTGGCAAGAAAACAAAGGTGGAGAAATTTGAATCCAAGCCAACGCCGGCAAAAGATCTTATGGCGCAACTCAAAGCCAGTCTCGATAAGAAAAAGAAGAACAAAGCCTCTTAAATTATTATAAAAGCTCCAAAAATGGGACTTGAAGAGTATATTCGAAAACGTAATTTTTCAAAGACACCCGAGCCGGAAGCAAAATATCACAAGAATAAAGGAAAACCAAGATTTGTGATTCAGCGGCACAAGGCGACTCGTTTGCATTACGATCTTCGGCTGGAGATGGAAGGTGTTTTAAAGAGCTGGGCAGTTCCCAAAGGTCCGTCGATGAACCCCAACGACAAGCGCCTTGCAATTCAAACCGAAGATCATCCCATTAAATACCTTACTTTTCACGGCACCATTCCAAAGGGGAATTACGGGGCGGGCGAAATGGTGATCTGGGATGAAGGCACCTATGAATCTTCATTGGAGAAGGATGATCTTTCCCTGCCGCAGCAGCTTGAAAAAGGCAATTTAAAGATCAGGTTTTTTGGAGCGAAGGTGAAAGGAGATTTTGCCCTGGTACGAACAAACAGGGGAAAGGAGCAGAACCAATGGCTGTTAATAAAGAAAGAGGATGAATTTTCTACAGATCTTCATTATGATGCTGAAAATTTTAATGATAAGACTTCCGAAGAAAAGGAAGTAAAACAACTGCAGAATACTGATCTTATTAAACCCATGCTGGCTACAAAAGCTTCGGAAATTTTTAATAAAGCCGACTGGATCTATGAACTGAAATGGGACGGGTATCGTGCCCTCGCAAATGTTTCAGAAGGTAAAGTAGATCTTTATTCACGCAATGGGATTTCCTATAAACAAAAATTTTCTTCCATCTATCAAAACCTGAAATCTATTCCTCATGATGTCATTTTAGATGGGGAGATCGTGGCTTTAGATGAAGATGGCTTGCCAAATTTTCAAAGCCTGCAAAACTATCAAACAAATCCAATTGGTGAGTTGCGCTATTATGTATTTGACTTGCTTTTTCTGAACGGGCACAACATCATGCACCTTCCGTTGCTGGAAAGAAAGAGTTTGATCGAGGACGTTATTGAGGATATTCCGCAGGTATTTTACTGCGACCATATAGATACCATGGGAAAGTCTTTTTATGAAAAGACCGTGGCTGCAGGAATGGAGGGTGTGATTGCTAAAAAAGCCGATTCTGAATACATTCCCGGCTCACGGAGCCGTAACTGGCTTAAAATAAAAGCCTTTGAGAGTCAGGAGGCGATTATTTGCGGTTTTACAGAACCAAAGGAAAGTAGCCTTCCCTTTGGATCTTTGATCCTGGGAATGTTCAGGGAAGAGAAGTTGATATACATAGGGAACTGCGGTACAGGCTTTGACGACCAGGCGAGGAAAGATCTTTTTGAAAAATTTGAATCGCTTATTACTGAAAAATCTCCTTTTGATAAAAAGATAAATCTGAAAGGCAGAAAACCCACATGGCTTAGCCCTGAACTGATATGTGAGGCCACCTTTGCTGAATGGACCAAAAGCGGACATATGAGGCATCCTGTTTTTAAAGGACTTCGAAATGACAAGATTCCTTCGGAAATTGATAAGGAAAAGGAGGTGAAAGTTCCGAAACAGAAACCTGCGGCTAAAGGAACTTCAGAAAACCTTGAAATCGACGGAATTTCTGTTCCTATCAGTAACCTCGAGAAAATTTACTGGCCAGATTCAGGATTAAGAAAATATGATCTTATTGATTACTATTTACAGGTTTCAGATTACATGCTGCCGTTCCTAAAAGATCGTCCGCAGAACCTTCACCGGCATCCCAACGGGATCAAAAAGGGAAGTTTTTACCAAAAAGATACTGCAGGGATTTTTCCGCACTGGCTAGAGACCTTGAAAGTACATTCAAAATCGAATAATAAGGATATTGAATACATCATGTGCCAGAATGAAGCCAGCTTGATCTACATGGCAAACCTGGGCTGCATTGAGATCAACCCGTGGAATTCGAGAAAGGATAGTTTGCTGCGCCCAGATTTTACTGTAATTGATATAGATCCTACAGAAAAAAACACATTTCAGGAAGTGGTAGAAGTGGCTCTCGTGGCAAAAGATGTGCTGGATCGTGCAGAGATTGAGGGGCATGTAAAAACCTCCGGCTCAAGTGGATTACATATTTATATACCACTGGGGGCAGAATATGATTATGACCAGGCGCGTGATTTTACTAAGATTCTTTGCTATTTCATTCATGAACAACTGCCCAATCTTACCAGCATGGAGCGTAATGTGAAGAAGAGAAAAGGGAAGATTTATCTTGATTTTTTACAGAACAGGAAAGGGCAAACACTGGCAGCACCTTATTGTGCGCGCCCTAAACCCGGTGCTACGGTATCAACGCCGCTCAAATGGAGTGAAGTAAATTCCAAACTTGATATGCACGATTTTACCATTAAAACAGTACCCGAACGCGTAGAAAAATATCCCGATCTTTTTACCGGAATCCTTGGCAAAGGAATTGACCTGGAAAAGGCAATAGACGCATTGTCTTCCTAAACTCCTCAGAAAAAGGATGCTGAATAGGCTTCAAAAATGCGCTTTTCAGAAGCAATTTTTAAGAAGAAAAACTGCCTATGATTCGTCAATAATTGTTTCGTCTTCAGGACGATGGTTTTTTGAATTCAAAAAATGCTTGGGATTCACACCGTACTTCTCTTTAAAGATCTTGGAGAAATAACTGCGGTTGTTTAGTCCTATAAGCTGGACGATTTGTGAAATATTATATTCGGAGTTGCGAAGCATGTCTTTTGCAGCTTCCAGCTTCTCCTGCTGTATGTATTTGTTGACGGTGAGGCCGTACAAATGCTTAAAACCATCCTGCAGTTTATTCACATTTGTTCCGGCTTCTTTTGCAAGAAATTCGACAGAGTAATTCTGGCTTAAATCTTTTTTCACAAAATTGATCGTCTTTTTAACCTTTTCAACATCAGATCGTCGCAACATCTGGGACGTTCCCTCCAGCTGGGTATCATCATGGTACTGCTTTATTTGCAGCGCAAGCATTTCAAACAACTTTCCTTCAAGAAAAACAGACCTAACAAATCCATTGAATTCTTTTTCATTGATCTCCTCTACAATATCTGCAGCTTTTATACTGTAATTACCATGATAAAAGAATTTCTCCTGTGCATCGGAATCCTTTAAAAAAAACTTCAGCTTTTCATCAAGACCTTCAAAAAGGTAATTGTTTCTTGCGCTAAAACTCTTGCGTATAATTTCCAAACTGGAAATATGAACGGTTTCGTTTGCTTTAAAGGCCAATACATGGCCTTTTTGTCCACTACTGGAGACAATGATGTTCTGGTAAGTGTCTATTGTATGAAGGTCTTCATCATCCTCAAAAGCATGGTCAATTTTGCCTTTTGAACAAAAAATAAATTTTAGAGGATGCGTCTTATTAATTGCAAATATTAATTTCAGGTCTGTATAAAAAGTACACCTGTAATCAATAATTCCTATTCCTGAGTCAAAACTTGTACCGCGAATTATACCTTCACCATATTTTTCGGGAATGTTCAATGTGAATTCGCCACTATCTTCTTGCAGAGGCGCTTTAAACTGTTTAGAAAGATCAATAAGGATTTCTTCAACAGGTAGTGCTTTTGTGGTTATCTTCATCAATTGGTCGGCAGGTTTCTGTGCTAAGTTAGTATTTGTAAAGTTAAAAAGGAGAGAAGGCAGATTAATTGTGTTAAATCGATTAACAGTAATTGTGATTACGTTAATACCTGTTGAAGTTACAATATCTTTAATCCAGAATTGTGTTATATCTTTTAATAAAAGGTTGAAAAACGTCAACCTTCGTGCTATACAAATACGAATTTTATGGACAGGTGCGTAATGATTCAATTATGTGTCTTGATAGTACGCCGTATGATCCTATTTTATCTCATGTTGGGACTCGAAATACTGGTAGTTCTTTTAGTAACTTTTTTTCTTTGTAAAAAAATCAGGGGAGTTATAAAAGAACGAAAAAGCCGAAAAGATGGTTCCTACTAATTTCTTCTAGAAGAATATTCCCCCACATTCTTTTTATCTATTCTTCCTGTATCACATAATCTTGTGGTATTCGAAAGTTGAAAGAACTGTTGTGCTTTATTTTCTGCAGTTTAGAATCCTTATCTTTGCGCTTCATTGAAAAGAAAGAAGAATGAAAAGTATAAAAGCACTGCAATGGCGCTATGCTACCAAGAAATTTGATTCTGAAAAAATGTTGCCGCAGGAGAAGGTGGAAATTCTTAAAAAGGCTTTTAACCTTACGGCTACATCTTACGGGTTACAGCCTCTTAAGCTTGTGGTAGTTGAAAATAAAGAGTTACAGCGCAGGATGATGAAAGTGTCCAACAATCAACAGCAAATAGGCACTGCATCTCAGGTCTTCGTTATTTGTATAGAAAAGGAAATTGGAAAGACATTTATTGAGAACTACTTTAAATATGTAAGGCGCATAAGAAATACTCCGGAAGAGGTTCTTAACCCTTTTAAAGAGTTTTTGATAGAAGATTTTGAGGGGAAACCTCTTCAGGAGATCAGGAAATGGGCCACTAATCAGGCGTATCTTGTAATGGGCACCTTACTCACGGTTTGTGCTGTGGAAGAGATAGATTCCTGCCCTATGGAAGGTTTTGAATCTGAAAAATATGATGAACTTCTAGATCTTGATGAACTTAATTTACAGTCTGTACTCGTTTTGCCTGTAGGTTATCGCGCCACAGATGATCAATTCGCCGGATTCAAAAAAGTACGTCGCCCGCTGGAAGAAACGGTGATAGATATATAATTCTCGGGGGGTTCTTCGGAAGAGCTAAAAAGTAGAGGTCTCAAAAGTGGCAATTTAAACCCCATTTTTGAGACCTCCGTTTTATGAAAAATATATTTTGTTTAGTACTTGACGTATTCGGTAATTTCGAGGCCGTAACCAATCATTCCTACACGTTTGGTTTGCCCGGAGTTGGAGAGTAATTTTAGTTTATGAATCTCAAGGTCGTGAAGAATCTGCGCACCAATTCCAAAGTCTTTCGTATCCATAACTATGGGCGGTGCTTTCATTTCACCTTTTTTCTGAAGCGATTTTAGTTCCCCAAGTCGGTTCAAAAGGTTTAAGGACTGGCTCTCCTGATTAATAAACACGATCGCGCCTTTTCCTTCATCATTAATAGCTTTGAACATATAGTCAAGCTTTTTATCGGCATTATTGGTAAGGGTTCCTAAAATGTCATTATTGACCAGCGTTGAATTTACCCGCACCAGCACCGGTTCATCGCTCTTCCAGGCGCCTTTGCTTAACGCAATATGCACCTGATTGTTGGTGGTTTGCTGGTATGCTCTTAAACGGAAACTTCCAAAGCGCGTATTTACCTCAAAATCCTCTTTTTTAACAATAAGTGAATCATGCTGCATTCTGTAAGCTACAAGATCTTCTATAGAAACCAGTTTAAGATCAAATTTTTCGGCTACCTTTTGTAACTGCGGAAGTCGCGCCATTGTGCCGTCTTCATTCATGATCTCTACGATCACACCGGCAGGTTCAAAACCCGCAAGACGAGCAAAATCAATTGCCGCCTCAGTATGTCCGGTTCGGCGTAGTACACCTCCTTCTTTAGCTTTTAACGGAAAAATATGTCCGGGACGGCTAAGGTCATGCGGCCGGGTTTGAGGATCAATAAGGGAACGGACGGTTTTGGCCCTGTCTGAAGCAGATATTCCTGTAGTCACTCCCTGTCCTTTAAGATCTACAGAAATGGTAAAAGCTGTTTCCATAGGATCGGTATTGTTGCCTACCATCATTTCGAGCTTCAGTTCTTCGCAGCGCTTTTCGGTAATGGGAGCGCAAATAAGTCCGCGACCATGAGAGGCCATAAAATTGATCATTTCCGGAGTAACTTTTTCTGCAGCTGCGAGAAAATCACCTTCATTTTCGCGATCCTGATCATCTACTACAATGATCACTTTTCCGGCCCGAATATCATCGATAGCCTCTTTTATGCTGTGTAACTTCAAGGGGTTTTGGTTTTCCATCAAACGTACTATTTCTGGATGGCAAAGGTATTTTATTCTTTCCGGTTTCTATTCATAATCCCGGTTCTTTTGAATAACTTCTTTACGGGTTCAAATAATGAGCTGAAAGTAAACAAGCCCTGGTCTGTCGTTGCTCTGTAAGTGAGCAGGATACCAATTGGCAGCATAATTATGGTAGAAAGCCAGGAAGCAAGAAAAGGGCTCATAGAACCTTCTTCGGCACTGTTCTTAGCAAATATTCCTATAAAGTGGTAGGTGAGGAACAAGAGAATTGCCATCACCATAGGTAATCCCATTCCTCCTTTTCTAATAATGGCACCTAAGGGTGCGCCTACAAAGAAAAGCACGATACAGGCCACTCCAAGAACATACTTCTCGTGAAGGGCAATTTCAAATTTGTTGAGGCGTTTTTCAGCCTGTTTGAATTCATTTCTTTTTGCCTGAAGACTCACTACAGCTCCATTTATATTGCCAATGGCCAGGTTCACGATTTGTGAGGAACGGTAATTGTCAAAGGCTTCCAAAATGGTATTTTCTACCGGAATTAATGAATCTTTAGGTTTAATATTAACAGAAAGGTTATTAATTCCAGACCTGCTGTACATGGTTCGGGAAAAACGCTCCATATCCTGATTATAGGCAGTAGAAAAAGAATCTATAGTCTCATTTAATTCTGATATCTTGAGCATGTTGTGCGAGTTGCTGTAGCGCTCCTCGTCAAGATCTACATCATTAAAATTTGAGAGGTCTATGTTGATCACATACTCTTCAAAATAGGATTTTGCAAATGGCTTTTTATTTCGGCTGGAAGGCGAAGTGGCTTCTAGTTCGTCGTAATAATTGCCGTCGGTAAGAATGAGGGAAAGAATATTCGAATCTGTACTCCCTACAAGTTCTCCTTCAGTAGCTTTTATTACAGTGAAATTTCCGCTGCGGCGCTGAGACTTCTTATGAATAATAACATCTGTAAGATATTGGTCTTTATCGCCCGACTTTTCGTCCACCTTAATATTAATGTCTCCAACTTCGTTAAAAACTCCTTCAGAAATAGCCATGGCCGGTTTAAGCTGTGCAATATTCTTCCGCAGGTTGATAGATTTGTATTCAGCTGCCGGGATGACATTATTGGCAAAAAAAAAGGCTGTGACACTTACCAACAAAATAAAAACCGTAAGCGACCGCATTGCCCGTTGCAGGGAAATACCAGAGGATTTCATGGCCGCAAACTCATAGTTTTCAGCAAAACTTCCAAAGGTCATGATAGAAGTGAGAAGGATACTTAGCGGTAATACCAGTGGAACGAGCTTTGGCGAAAAGTACAGCAGGAATTTCATGATGATCATAAAATCCAGGTCTTTTCCTGCCAGTTCTCCAATGTACAACCAGATGGTTTGCAATACAAAGATGAACATAAGTATTACAAAGACCGAAAAAAAAGTTTTTAGGTAGCTCGTTAATATGTACCGGTCGAGAATTTTCAATTTAATCCAGGCGGTTTATATAGTAATCTTCATACCTGCTCTCATTGAACCTGAACAAAGACTCGGGTAGAGGCTGATTGGTTTTAAAGGCCTTCACCGTAATGGTAATTTTTGTGCCGTTGTCCTGTGTTTGAATAAGGTTGTAAATGTGCTTGGTTTGCCTGTCAATTCCCAAAAGAATGTCTTTAATCTCTGCTTTGGAGTCTTTAGGAGTCAATTTTATATACTGGATTTTTCTCCCTTTTACATCCTGCATGATATCCCACTTTGCGTTGTAGCCTTCGTTGTAGAAAGTCAGCATTTTTGAAGGAGTAATGCTTTCATCCTCAGCTGGGTTGTAAGTAGAAATATTCACTTCCTCATCTTCAGGAATGATGGTATAAATTTTCTCCCCGTCGAAGATGCGGGTAGTTCCCATAATGTTGAGTACATACTTTTCACCTTCAAGGCTTACGTCCCCACGGGTTTCCTGTTGTATGTTCTCATTGGTATTTTCAAGAGCGTATTTAAAATCTATTAAAATGTTATCATAACTTTCTACTTTGGAAGAAACTTCGTCCAACAGCTGAAGTGCTTTTTCATCATTTTGTGCCCTGCTCATCACCACCGTTAGCAAAGCGATCACTAATAATCCTAACTTTTTCATTTTCCTTTTTCTAAAAATTTATTCGTTCAATAACTGGTCCAGTCCGGCCATATCCTGTACCAGGACCTGCCGGGCTTTACTTCCTTCAAAAGGACCTACTACACCGGCGGCCTCAAGCTGGTCAATAATTCTACCGGCCCGATTGTATCCCAGTTTTAATTTTCGCTGAAGAAGAGAAGCCGAACCCTGCTGTGCTATGACAATTACTTCGGCAGCTTCACGAAACAGCTTATCTCTTTCGCTCTCATCAATATCAATACCTGTGCCACTTTCCTCGCCGCTGTACTCGGGGAGAAGGTGGGCATCGGGATATGCTTTTTGCGAGCCAATATATTCGGTGATCTTTTCAACTTCAGGAGTATCTACAAATGCGCACTGCAACCTTATCAACGTATTGCCCTGGGTGAATAGCATATCTCCTTTTCCTATAAGTTGATCTGCTCCCTGGCTGTCAAGAATGGTACGGGAATCGATTTTTGAAGTTACCCTGAAAGCAATTCGGGCAGGGAAATTCGCTTTAATTATTCCGGTAATAACATTTACCGAAGGTCTTTGTGTGGCAATGATAAGATGGATTCCAATAGCCCGGGCCAGCTGCGCAAGACGTGCAATAGGTGCTTCCACCTCTTTACCCGCAGTCATGATAAGATCTGCGAATTCATCTACCACAAGTACAATATACGGCAGGAATTTATGACCGTTTTCAGGATTTAATTTCCGGGCCCTGAACTTGACATTGTACTCTTTAATGTTCCTTACCATGGCATCTTTAAGTAGCTCATACCTCTCGTCCATCTCAATACAAAGGGAGTTGAGGGTGTTGATGACCTTCGTGTTATCTGTAATGATAGCTTCCTCTGTATCTGGAAGTTTAGCGAGATAATGGCGTTCTATTTTATTGAAAAGGGTAAGTTCTACCTTTTTTGGATCTACCAGAATGAATTTCACCTCTGCAGGATGTTTGGAGTAGAGGAGGGAAGTTAAAATGGCATTTAACCCCACCGATTTTCCCTGTCCTGTGGCACCGGCCATTAATAAGTGTGGCATTTTTGCCAGGTCAACCACAAATGTTTCGTTGGAAATGGTTTTACCCAGCGCCAAAGGCAACTCCATTTCGGCATTTTGAAAACGTGGCGAAGCAATCACCGAACGCATGGAAACGATGCTCGACTTCTTGTTAGGAACTTCAATACCTATGGTTCCTTTTCCCGGAATTGGTGCAATGATCCTAATTCCCAGAGCCGAAAGTGACAGTGCAATATCATCTTCCAGACTCTTGATCTTGGAGATACGAATTCCTGCTTCGGGAATGATCTCGTACAAAGTGACCGTAGGGCCTACAGTCGCTTTTATCTGGGCGATCTCAATTTTATAATTCTTTAGCGTATCTACAATGCGGTTCTTATTTTCTTCCAGCTCTTCCTGGTCAATAGTGATTCCGCCGCCGTTTGCATTGTAATCTTTCAGGAGCTCGAGCACAGGATATTTGTAATTTTTTAATTCCAGCGTAGGATCAAATTCCCCAAAATCTGCTACCAGTTTTTTGCTAAGGCCTTCTTCTTCCTCTTCTTCAACTGCGGTGGAAACTTCCATTTCCACGTCATCTGGATTTTCTTCAGATTTTATTACAAGAGGTTCGGGTTTAGATTTTTCTTCAAAAATGCCATTTTTGGATTCCTCTTTTTTTACAGGAGTATCAGGTTCATGCGGTTCAGGATATTCTTTAACTTCCGGAATATTCTCTTCTGAATACGTGGAGGTTTCCGAAGTAGCAGCGGTTGAAAAATCTTCTGACATCTCCTTCTTTGTACGTGCAAAAAGTGCTGTAACTTTTTCGGGGGTGATCTTGAGCCGTATTACCAGGTAAACGATCATAAGGAAAATGAGGAGCAGGATGGTTCCGGTGAAGCCTATGTAGTCCTGTAAATAATCGTTTACTTCAAAGCCCACAGTACCGCCCAGCAGGGGATTGGATTCGGCAAAAAAACCGAAAAATACCGAAAGCCATATCATGACCAGAATTCCCCAAAACCAGAGCCGGGTGAGCGGTTTTTTATTAATTCCGAAGAAAAGATAGATTCCTGTGAGTGCCGTTAAGATGGCGATTGCAAAAGCGGCTACTCCAAAACCACGGTAAATGAAAAAATCACTTACACCGGCGCCAAACTTGCTTAACCAGTTTCTTGGTTCTACCTGCCTGTCAGAAAATTGATATAATGTGCTTTGATCTGCCTGCCAGTTAAAAAGAAATGACGCAAAAGCCACAAGCAGTGCAAGACCAAACAGCATTAAAAAGCTTCCTAAAACCACTTTTTGCTGCCGGTTTAGTTTGAGGGAGAAATTTCTAGCCTTTTTGGGAGATTTATTTTTTGTAGCCTTCTTTTTAGCCATAGATGCTTTAAAGTATTTCGGCAAAAATACAAATTAGCCTCATCTAAAGTAAAGAAAATAAAAATACAATAGGGAAAGCCTGAAATTAAGTTTTAAAAGGCTTGTTTTCAGTAATTTATTTTTTAAGGTAATCGAGCAGTGGAGTAATATATTCATTAAAGGCTTCAATATGCGGCAGGTGTCCTACGTCTTCCAGTTCCACCAGGCTTGCATTTGGAATTTTGTCCCGCGTTTCCTCTCCCAGTTCATCATACAAGCCCATAGTAGCTCTCACTTCTTCTGAAACAAGGTTTTTTCCCAGGGCTGTCCTGTCACGGGTACCAATAATAAGAAGCGTGGGAACTCTTAATTCTTCAAATTCATAAACTACGGGTTGGGTAAGTATCATATCATACGTTAGTGCCGCATTCCAGGCAATTAGAGGGTAATTCTCATTTAAAGTCCAGCCTGCCAAAAGCCTGGCCCATTCCGCATAATCTTCATTCCATTCGCCGTCGTAGTAGTTCTCCTTCTGGTAAGCCTTAATAGACTCGTAGTTACTCTCTAGCTGATTTTCATACCAGTCGCTTACGCTTTGATATGGAATTTTCAGCTTCCAGTCTTCAAGGCCTATTGGGTTCACCAGGATTAGATTTTCAGTAAAATCGGGGTACATGAGTGCAAAACGCGTAGCAAGCATTCCTCCCATAGAATGTCCCAATATGGAAGCTTTTTCAATATTGAGGCTATCCAAAAGCTGCTTGGTATTTAGAGCCAGTTGTTGAAAAGTGTACTGGAAATATTCGGGTTTAGAGGATTTCCCGAAGCCTATTTGATCTGGAGCGATGACCTTGAAACCTTCAGCAGTGAGTGCTTCAATAGTGGTCTCCCAATAGGCTGCATTAAAATTTTTTCCATGTAAAAGCACTACCGTTTTTCCATTAAAGTTTTCGGGTTCAACAGAGAGATAAGCCATATTGAGATTTTGTTCCTGGGCTTTTACATTAAAGAATTCCACAGGGTAAGGGTACTCATAATCTTCGAGATGTATGCCGCGTTCTTTTATGTCTTCTTGTGCGAAGAGCGGGAAAGAGATAAAGAGTATTGCCAGGAGAACAAATTTTTTCATGCTAAGAGAAGATATAAGGAAAATAAATGAATGCAGCAATAACCACAGCTGTAATGGCAGCAACAAAAACTGCACCTGCAGCTACATCTTTGATGTGGCCAATCTTCGCATGAAAATCTGGATGAACAAAGTCTGCTATAGCTTCAATGGCAGTGTTTAAACCTTCTGCACACATGATGAGTCCAATGGCGAAGATTTGGAACATCCATTCGGTTGCAGTAATATCAAAATAAATTCCGGCAATAGTAACCCCAATAGCAATTACAAATTGTACCTGGAAACTTGGCTCATGTTTTAACAGGAGCCAGGCTCCTTTGATTGCATAACCACCTCCGCGAATTCGGCCGGTGATAAATTTGTACATTATAACAGTGTTTTTAGGGCCGCCAGATAATCCGGTTCATCTCCTATGTCTTTTACCTGCTGACTGTGAATTATTTTTCCATTTTCATCAAGAACAATTACCACGCGTGAAAGTAAACCTTCCAAAGGGCCGTCTATCATTTCGAGGCCGTAATCCTTTCCGAAGTTTCCCTCTTTAAAATCGGAAAGATTTATGACATTTTCGAGCCCCTCATCATTGACAAATCTCTTCTGTGCAAAAGGCAAGTCTCTTGAGATGCACAAAACTACAGTATTTTTAAGATCGGCGGCACGTTTGTTAAAATTTCTTACAGAAGTGGCGCAAACTCCGGTATCAATACTTGGGAAAATGTTCATGATGACACGCTGTCCCTTGAACTCCTGTAAAGTGGCAGTAGTAAGGTCGCTTTTTATTAATTCAAAATGTGGTGCCTTTTCACCCGTTTCCGGAAGTCGCCCGTAGGTCGTAACAGGTTTGTTCTTAAAGGTTATTTGTGACATAAATGTTTCTGTTATGGTTTGTTAAGTCACTAAATTTAAAATTTATGTCGCTGGCTTTTACTAAAAATATCATAAAACATGAAGGGCTGCCCATTTTTATGAACAGCCCTTTTACCTTGATATTCAATTGGTTCTATTTATCTATGGAACCAAGTACCTTTTTTACAAAGTTATTTGCCGCATCACGTTCCGGCATACCGTCTTCTACCATTTTGTGAACTTCGATAGCGCCACAAACATTGGTAACAAGTTCTCCAATTACATCCATCTCCTGTTCACTCACGGAGCGATGTTCGCAAAAGCTTTCCAGAACATCAAGTGTGCCCTCAAGCTTTTGAACATCATTGTTCTTTTGAAGATGTCTAATTACTGGTAACTTCATCTACAAGTCCTTTTAAAAGTTCAAATTTGTTTGTTTGTACCTGGTTTACCAACTGCCCGTTTTTAAAAGCTGCAAAGGTAGGCAGGTTGTCTACTTTTGCGAGTTTTCTTGATTCAGGATTTTTTTCGGCATCCACTAAAAGAAAAGTTGCATCTTCATTTTCAGTGGCCAGTTTCCTGAACTTAGGTTTCATTAGACGGCAATTTCCACACCAGCCGGCCATATACTGTACGACCACTGTATCATTGTCCGCAATTACTTCTGCTAAATTATCGTCTGTAAGTTCTTTCATGATATTTCTTAGTTTCTGCTGGTGCTTAGGTAAGAAGCAACACCTTCGCGGTTAGCATTCATAGCTTCTTTTCCTTCTTCCCAGTTTGCAGGACAAACTTCTCCTTTTTCCTGTACGTGAGAATAAGCATCAATTAATCTTAAAAATTCTTTTACATTTCTTCCAAGTGGCATGTGGTTGATCCCTTCATGGAAAACTACTCCTTCTTCGTCGATAAGGTATGTTGCACGGTAAGTAACGTTGTCACCTTCTACTGTGTATACACCTGTTTCTTCATTATAGTTTTCATTAGTGATGTCAAGAATACCAAGCTGGTTGCTTAGGTTTCTGTTAGAATCTGCAAGGATTGGGTAAGTTACACCTTCAATTCCTCCGTCATCTTTTGGAGTGTTCAACCACGCAAAATGAACTTCAGGAGTGTCACAAGAAGCTCCAACAACTATTACATTTCTTTTTTCAAACTCTTCAAGAGCTTCCTGAAATGCATGAAGTTCTGTTGGGCAAACAAAAGTGAAATCTTTTGGGTACCAAAACAACAATACTTTTTTACCGTTGTTTTTTGCTTCTTCAAAGATATTTAATTTGAAGGTGTCACCCATGTCATTCATTGCGTTCACCTCTAAATTTGGAAATTTTTTTCCTACTAAAGCCATATTACTTTCTGTTTAAATTTTTAATTTAATTTGGCTGCAAAGATAAATTTTAAGTAGGAGTTAGCCTACGCATCAAATTTTAATTTCCTATTGCAAAATAGAATTTACTTATTAACCGTAAAGTGCGTTATAAAATCATCTTATGCTGAAGTTGCAGTCGTCTTGCTTTCTGAAAGTTGCCTGATCTTTATGTTAAAAGCGGCAAAAAGGAGTGTCATGAACGGACTCAAATAATTGAAGATCGCATATACAAAATAAGAGGCCACGGGTACACCCAAAACCCCGCTGTGATATGCGCCGCAGGTATTCCATGGGATTAAAACCGAAGTCACTGTACCGGAATCTTCCAGGGAGCGACTGAGGTTCTCTGGAGCCAGCCCTTTGTCACGATATGCCTTTGCAAACATTTTCCCCGGTACAACAATCGCCAGGTATTGGTCTGAAGCCGTTGCATTCAGCGCCAAACAACTTACTACTGTACTTGTAAATAACCCGAAAGTTGTATGGAAAAGGTTAAGCAATGCACGACTAATAGCTGCAAGAGCTCCAATTGCGTCCATGATTCCACCAAAGACCATCGCACAAATAATTAACCAGATGGTGCCCAACATTCCTTCCATTCCACCTGAGGCAAAGAGATCGTTTAGGTCGGCATTTGAAGTGGTGATATTGGTTTCAATGGTAATCGCGTTCATAAGCCCCACATAAGCACTCTCAAACGTCAGGGTTTCAGCACCGGCAACTTGAACCACTATTCCGGGTTGAAAGAAAAGGGCAGCTACAGCGCCTAAAAGCGTTCCCAGCAAAAGTGCAATAAGGGGCGGGGTTTTCTTTACAATAAGTACGATGACAAGAAGGGGGACGATAAACAACCACGGACTAATATTAAAAACGGCCTCAATGGAATTAAGTATGGAAGCAGTATCTGCAGTTCCGGAAGTATCTATCGTAAAACCAAGTATTATAAAGATGAGGAGTGTAATGATAATAGTAGGTACTGTAGTATAGGTCATGTACCTAATGTGGGTGAAAAGATCTGTACCAGCCATGGCGGGTGCAAGATTTGTTGTATCACTAAGGGGAGAAAGTTTATCCCCAAAATAGGCGCCAGATAAGATCGCTCCTGCGGTCATTCCTACAGAAATTCCTAGTGCTTCGGCAATTCCAATGAGGGCGATACCCACGGTAGCTGATGTCGTCCAGCTACTTCCCGTTGCTACAGAAATTACCGCACAAATAACTACACACGCGGCTAAAAAAATTGTGGGATTTAGAATTTGAAGTCCGTAATAGATCATCGTGGGAATGATCCCGCTAACGAGCCAGGTTCCTGCAAGGGAACCCACGAGCAGCAGTATTAATATGGCACCTGTGGTTGCTTTTATGTTGGAAGCCACTTCCTCAACCATAAAGTCAAAGGAAACTTTGTTGAAAACGCCCACAATTGCTGCTATGGCACCTCCCAGTAAAAGAATGAATTGATTGGAGCCATCTAAAGCCGAATCGCCGTAAACGAACACATTATATGCGAGCATTCCTACAAGCGCAAAAACGGGAAGCAGTGCTTCCCAAATGCTCAATTCTCTATTCTCAACAATTTCTTCTGTATCTTTGATGAACTTTTCATCTTCCATTCGTGGCGGTTTTTGTGCTGTAATGTTACGATTTTTCAGGAAGAGTTAAAAGTCTGTTATAAAAGTTTCAGCAGAGGCTGTTGATAATCAGGTGGATTAAAAAAACAGAAGTTGAAAAGTTTCACCGGCGAGGGATCCAAAAATGTGCTTTTTAGATCCCTTTTCAGAACTTTACTGAACATCGAACACTTTTCTAATCTGTAAGTTCCAGGGCAATTTCCATCATTTCTCTAAAAGTAGTTTCTCTTTCTGCAGAGGTCGTTCTTTCACCTGTAACCAGGGAATCTGAAATAGTCAAAAGGGAAAGTGCTTTTACTCCATGTTTGGCGGCCATTGTGTAAAGCCCAGAAGACTCCATTTCCACACAAAGTACTCCGAAGTTAGACCATTTTTGGTAAGATTCGAATTCATCTGCATAGAATTCATCACTAGTAAGCACATTTCCCGCTTTGATGGGAATGTTTTTATTTTTTGCGGTTTCCACAGCCTTTATAAAAAGTTCATAATTTGCCGTAGGAGCAAAATCGGCACCTTCAAAACGCGCCTGATTAATTGCAGAAGTTGAAGAAGCAGCCATGGCTATCACAATATCCCGAATTTTTACGTGTTTCTGGTAAGAACCCGCACTTCCCACTCTAATCAGGTTCTTCACATTGTAATCTGTAATTAGCTCGTGCGCGTAGATCGAGATGGAAGGAACACCCATTCCGGTTCCCTGTACAGAAATTCTTTTTCCCTTAAAAGTACCGGTGTAGCCAAACATGTTGCGCACCTTGTTATAGCACACAGCATCTTCAAGATAGGTTTCAGCGATCCATTTTGCTCTTAATGGATCGCCGGGAAGTAATACAGTTTCGGCAATTTCTCCTTTTTTAGCTTCTATATGAATGCTCATTGTTTTAATTCTTTTACAATTGATACTCCTGAAGAAGTTCCTATTCTCTCCACTCCCATTTCTATGTAACTCAGTGCCGTGTCCAGATTTTTTATTCCGCCGGAAGCTTTGATCTTTGCTTTACCTTCTACGGCTTCTTTCATGATCTTGACATCATTCATTTCGGCGCCACCGGTACCAAACCCGGTAGAAGTCTTGACAAAATCTGAGTTGGCTTTTACAGCAAGATTGCAGGCAATATTAATTTCTTCTCTTGTGAGGTAACAGGTTTCAATGATCACTTTGAGAGCATTAGAGCCAATAGCTTCTTTTATCCTCTTTATTTCCTGTTCCAGTTCGTTGAACTTTCGGTCCTTCAGAAATCCAATGTTTATGACCATATCAATTTCCGAAGCACCATCCTTAACAGCATTTCTGGCTTCAAAAATCTTAGCTTCGGAAGACATTGCGCCCAAAGGAAAGCCCACCACTGCACAAACCGCAACTTCAGTTCCTGAAAGTTCCTTTTTGGCGAGTGAAACATAGCTACTATTTACACAAACCGAATAAAACTGATTTTCCGCGGCTTCTTTGCACAGTTCTATAATGTCATTTTCAGTAGCGGTCGCTTTCAGCAGCGTGTGATCTATATATTTATTTATTTGTATCATAATTCGGCTTTTACAAAGGTTAGACACTCATTTTTCCCCAACAATGATCAATATCATAGGAGCGGGGATAAAAAAAGCTGTTCAGGAAACAGCTTTTCTATTACAAATATAAGGAAACAATGGTGTAAAGAGAGTAACAGAAAGTGCTTTAAAAATGCCATTTTTGAAGCTTTTTCTGCTTCATGATTTAAAGAACATTAAGCTCTTTCATGCATTCTTTCATTTTGTGGTACGTACGTTCAATGTCATTGTCAAGACCAATGGAAAACCGGATCAACCCATCGCTTAAATTCATTTCCCGTTGTTCTTCTTCGGGAATTTCAGAAGAAGTGGAGCTTCCGGGAGCACTGAACAGGGTTTTGTAGAATCCAAGACTCACGGCAAGATAGCCCAGATTCTCATCCTGCATTTTTTCCATTAAAGCATTTGCTTTATCAAGAGAACCCGTGTCTATGGTCAACATTCCGCCGTAACCATATTCTTCATTCATCATTGCTTTGTACAGCTCGTGACTTGGATGTGATTTCAATCCCGGGTAAACCGTTTTTAATCCATCTGCTTCAAACTTCTCGGCTAGAAAAAGCGCATTTTTGCTGTGCTGCTTGATACGAATGTGAAGGGTGCGTAAATTTTTAAGTACAGATGCAGCCCTAAGGCTGTCCATGGTTGGCCCCAGCAACATGCTGGCGCCGTCGTTCACACTTCGAAGGGAATTGATAAACTCCTGACTTCCGCAGGTGACGCCTCCCACGGTATCACTGCTTCCATTGATAAATTTTGTGAGACTGTGAATGACGATGTCTGCACCCATTTTTGCGGGAGAGATCGCCAGCGGTGAAAATGTGTTATCAACTACCAATTGCAAATCGTGTTTTTTGGCAATTTTTGAAAGTCCTTCAATATCTGCCACTTCCAGTAAAGGATTGCTAACGGCTTCGCAATAAAGCACCTTGGATTTAGGAGTAATAGCTGCTTCTACCTTTTCAAGATTGGTAATGTCTACAAACGATGTCTTTATATTAAATCGCGGAGCGAAATTTTTAAGGAAAGCATAGGTGCCGCCATAAACCGTCCTGCTGGAAACGATGTGATCATTGGCCTGGCACAACTGCAGGAGCACGGGAGTAATGGCGCCCATTCCGCTGGCTGCAACATTAGCTGCCTCGGTGCCTTCCATGGCTGCCAATGCCTCCCCAAGGTAAAGGTTCGAGGGGGATGAATGGCGTGAATACAGGTAACAACCTTCGGCGTTTCCTTCAAAGGTGTCAAACATGGTTTTTGCTGAAAGAAAGGTGTAGGTAGATGAATCGGAAATACTTGGATTTACTCCTCCAAATTCCCCAAAATATTGTAGATCCTGTATTTGATCTGCTGGATTGAATTTCATGAGACGGTCGTTTAATGGTTTGATCAAAATAACAGGAAGTCGGAAGAAATTTCAATACTTTGAAGTTAATTTAGTTTATTAAACTAGTCAAGGCTTTTAATGATGAAAAATTTTCTACTAAATTTGTAAAACCACTTTTATTTCAGAAAATATTACAGATGAACCTGGATAAGACAGATCATAAACTGCTGGAATTACTTCAGAAGGACAGTAAAAGAACGAATAAAGATATTGCTAACAGGTTGAACCTGTCTGTAACAGCGGTCTATGAACGCATCCGAAAGTTAGAAAGAGGCGGAGTTATTTCAAAGTATGTAGCACTGGTAGCGCCTGAAAAAGTTGCAAGATCATTCTTAGCCTTCTGCCAAATCAAGCTTGTGCAGCATACAAAGACCAATGTGGTGGATTTCGAATCTGAAGTCACAAAGCTTTCCGAAGTGCTGGAGTGTTTTCATGTGAGCGGGGAATATGATTATATTCTCAAGGTGATGGTGCGGGATATGCAGGAATACCGGGAGTTTATGCTCAATAAATTAACAGCTTTGAAACATATAGGCAGTACCCAAAGTACTTTTGTAATTAGTCCGGTGAAGAGCACAACGGCTTTATCTTTGTAAATATTTTAAAAGGAATTTTATGAAAGAGAAATCGCAAAAGAGTCTTTTTTATAAAATGTATAAAAAGAGATGATCATGAAAAACAAACCTTTAAAATTGATTGGCTTATTATTTTTAATGGTTCTGCTGTTTCCCCAAATGAGCTTTGGACAGGAAACTACTTCGGTAATGATAAGAGCGAAAAGTAAAGACGCCAAATTTATTGGAAGTTCTATTGGAGGTGCAAAGGTGATCCTTCGTAATGCAGTAACCGGAGAGATTCTCGATCAGGGTACTACCACAGGAAGTACAGGAGATACCGGCCGCATTATGAGCGAACCAATAACACGAAACAAACAATTAACCGATGAAAATACCGCCGGCTTCCTGGCAGAACTTAACATTGAAGAACCTGTTTTTGTAACTGTAGAGGTGATTGCACCTATAAATAAAAAGCAGTCAAGTGTAGCTTCCAGTACCCAATTATGGGTCATCCCCGGAAAAGATATTGATGGAGACGGAGTCGTACTGGAAGTACCCGGTTTTGTGGTGGATATTCTTTCTCCGCAAACCCATGAGAGAATAGCTTCAGGAAATGAGGTGAACATAACGGCAAATGTGGTAATGATGTGTGGCTGCCCCATTACCGAAGATGGGATGTGGGATGCGAACCAGTATGAGGTCAAAGCATTGGTGGCCAAAGAGGGTGAAGCTCTGCAGGAAATAGAGCTGGAAATTCAGGAGAAGCCGAGCACATTTTCAGCAAAAGCCAGCTTGCCTGAAGGAAATTATGAGATCACGGTATATGTTTTTGATCCCGTGACCGGGAACACGGGAGTTGACAAGACAAACATTATCGTTAATTAACCTCTTTTTTGAAGGGAATAAAATTATTCTATAGATCTCAGCCAGCTTTTTCAGTTAAAAAGCAACTAATTTTTCCTTCAGGAATGCCATTTTTGGTAATTGGTCTTTGTACAGAATAGTCGTACTTTTGTTATGGAAAGAAAAAAATGACAACAAAAACAACTTAAATTATGAGTAAATATGATGTTGCAGTTATAGGATCGGGCCCGGGTGGATACGTGGCTGCCATTCGCTGCGCACAACTGGGAATGAAAACTGCAATCATTGAGAAATATTCCACTTTGGGAGGTACCTGCTTAAATGTGGGCTGTATTCCTAGCAAGGCTTTACTGGATTCTTCTCACCATTATGACGATGCCGTAAAACATTTTGAAGAGCACGGGATCGAAATTCCGGGAGATGTAAAGATCAATCTCGAGAAAATGATGGAACGTAAATCTGCCGTGGTGAGTCAGACGATTGACGGAATAAAGTTCCTGATGAATAAAAATAAAATTGATGTTTTTGAAGGTGTAGGATCCTTTAAAGACGCTACTCATATCACTATTGATAAATCTGAAGGTGATTCTGAAACCATTGAGGCCAAAAATACCATTATTGCCACCGGTTCCAAACCTGCTTCATTACCTTTTATAAAAATTGATAAAGAACGCATCATCACTTCAACCGAAGCTTTGAAGCTAAAGGAAATTCCGAAGCACATGATCGTTATTGGCGGTGGTGTAATTGGTCTGGAATTAGGACAGGTTTACAAACGCCTTGGTGCAGATGTTTCTGTAGTGGAATATCTTGACCGCATTATTCCCACGATGGACAGTGCCCTTTCCAAAGAACTTACCAAAGTACTTAAGAAGCAGGGCGTGAAATTTTATACGTCGCACAAAGTAGGTGGCGTGGAGCGTAAAGGAGATGAGGTAGTAATTACTGCGGAAGATAAAAAAGGGAAATCGGTAGAGTTTAAAGGAGATTATTGTCTCGTTTCTGTAGGTAGGAAACCTTATACTGATGGATTAAATGCTGATGCCGCCGGAGTAAAGATCGATGACCGCGGAAGGGTAGAAGTGAACGAACACCTGCAAACCAGTGTCAAGAACATTTACGCCATTGGCGATGTTGTTAAAGGAACAATGCTCGCACATAAAGCTGAAGAAGAAGGAACTTTTGTAGCTGAGACCATTGCCGGGCAAAAACCGCATATTGATTACAATCTTATTCCGGGAGTTGTTTATACATGGCCCGAAGTTGCGGCAGTTGGAAAAACTGAAGAGCAGCTTAAGGAAGAAGGAGTTAAATATAAGGAAGGAAAATTCCCTATGCGTGCTTTGGGACGCTCAAGAGCAAGTGGTGACACCGACGGATTTGTAAAAATTCTTGCCGATGAAAAGACCGATGAGGTTCTTGGAGTTCACATGGTAGGAGCCAGGGTAGCCGATCTTATTGCTGAAGCCGTTACCGCAATGGAATTCCGCGCCTCTGCAGAAGATATTTCGAGAATGAGCCACGCACATCCAACCTATGCCGAAGCCGTGAAAGAAGCCGCACTTGCCGCTACAGATAACAGGCCGTTGCATATGTAGTTTTCTTCGGAATTTGATACTTATAAAAAGAGCCTGGAAAATGTGATTTTTCAGGCTCTTTTTAGTTGTAGACTTAGCTGGAATTTTTGGAACTTTTCCAAAGTTTCAAACTTTGGAAAAGTTGTCTTTGGGATCTAGATATTCAGGTTCTTTGGATCTCGCCGGCTATCCCAGATTTTCAAGATGTGAATAAAATCAGTATGCACATCGTAGAAGATTTTATAGTCCCGGAAAACTTTTACTCTTAGCCTGTCTTCGTTTGTTGAAACTCCTAAATTAGGATAAAGAGCCAGTATATGAACTAGCTCATGTATTTCTTTATAAAACTTTCTACTGTAATTCTTTGATTTATTTCTGTTGTTCCAGTAATCCAGAATATCTTCGAGATCCCGGGAAGATTCTTTCGACCATTTTATTTTTCGAGCCATTTCCGAAATTTCCAGTCAACTTCCTCCTGAGTAAGGTAATTGCCCTTTTTTATTTGTTCCCTGGCTATCTCAATCCCTTCTTGTTCTTCTTTGGAAAGGTGATAAACATTTTGATCTTCAGTCTCAAAATTCAGAAACTTCAGGAAAGTCTCTAGTTTTTCCTTATCAGAAATAGTTTCAATTTTGTTAATGATCTCCTTTTTTAGCTCTTCAGTTTTCATGCTCTTAATGTACAACTTTTTCTTCTGCAAAAATCTAATCCGGTTATCACATTTTTCATTTCCGCATCCTAACTTTCACTACATTTATCCCATTCAACTGAAATAAAACAGAACAATGCCGAAAGAAAAATCACCTTCAAAAAATTCAGCTAAGAAAGAACCTGTGCTGAGTTTAAAAGAAAAACGTGCCGCAAAGGCTGCGAAAAAGAAGAATAGAAGCTAGTCTTCTATAGTAATTGCATAAGAAGCATTAAACTCTTTAGAAGGCATCAATTCAATGATGCCTTCCTTCGTTTTTAGATCCTGGTTTGTGCCTTCCACATCGGCAATTCCAAGCCATGGCTCTATGCACACAAAGGAAGCGGCAGGTTTTGCCCAAATTCCCAGGTTTTTAAATTCGTCATATTTCACAGTGAGAATGGCTCCGGAATTTTTACTCTTCAAACTCACCTTTTTGGATGGTATATCTTTAAATATCAACGCGTCATTATCAAAAA
>JACLAD010008826.1_pt1 | contig 47553 bp, 55 predicted proteins | sample 8027901 | NCBI WGS metagenome assembly JACLAD01 (sample SAMN15725071, study PRJNA655200) | protist metagenome | isolation source: fluorescence activated cell sorting (FACS) single amplified genomes of... | place: Spain: Blaines Bay Microbial Observatory, Mediterranean Sea | collected 2016-07-05 | reverse complement strand
TGGTGGTGTGAGTCTGTGTGGTACGGGGGTGCCGCCAACCTAGCCCCGGGATGACACCCGGAACCGCGTGAGCCGTCTGTCCCTCTCCCGGGGCCCAAGTACGGAACCGTTTGGAGCCAGGTAGTTTGCCGGCAGCAGCAGGGTCGGGAGGTAAGACGCCGGACTCATGATCCGGAGGCCACGGTTCGAGCCCGTGTGCTGCTAGGTGGTCCGCGCTACCTTGCGTTGGGGGCATGTTCAGAGTCCGGGTACGACTCCCGGCCAGGGCCGTGTGGGCGTACAAGTCCGAGGGGCACGCTTCAAACAGGTTGATGCCGGCTAAGGAACTCAAGTTAGCGGGGAAAGAAAGGGGGGAAGAAAGGGCTAGTGCGTGGGGCGACTTTTGGGTTGTTGGCCTAGCCCCTTTAAACGGGGGTGATCTCGGCCTGGGGCCGGGTAGCCTAGACAGCGCCAGCGTGTGGCAGCTTCTGTTTCAGGACTCAGCCACGCCGGTCCTAGAGGGGATCGTGGAATTCCACCACAGCCTCATGGTCTTAGTCATCTTTATCACCGCCTTTGTCTTGTACATGATCCTTGGGATTTTGTGGTTGTGGCAGCACGCGTTCGTGCTCTCAGGGCCAATCTCGTTTGTGTTGCCCCCCTTAAACCGGGTAAGCCATAACACCAACCTGGAGGTGGCTTGGACCGTAATTCCTGCAGCCCTGCTTGTGGGTGTGGCAGTCCCTTCTTTTGCCTTACTATACTCTTTGGAAAGTGCGGCCCTACCAAATGTCACAACCAAGGTTGTCGGTCACCAGTGGTACTGGACGTACGAGTACTCTCCGACCCCCCCAGAGAGCATACAAATGCAATCTTGGTGGAAAGATCAACTAGACTTCTTTTCTAGGTACTATCCTAAGGAGATGAATAGGGTTGATGATTACTTTGAGTTATTCGGTTCTGAGTGGCCGAACATGTCCGGATCAACCTACCTTCAGGAGCTCTTGGGCGGGGCCATTCCGGGCAAAAGCATGGCGGTTGACCTGGGTATGTACGGCTGGGATTGACGCTACTCCAGCGGGGGGCGCTTAGGAAGTTTTACCCCGCTTTCTAACTGAGATGCGGACCTAGACATCTCAAACCGTAAAATCCAAGTTACTAAAGAGTGGCCGACCAGCTTTGAACCTTCAACCCGTTATGACAAAACTTTTGACTCAGGCTCAGAGGTGTACTCCAAAGAGATAGAACACTGCGACTGCGTGAGTGAAGACCCTCGTATGCTATCGGGGTCACCCCTTTTAGTTAAGGCCTTGCCTGAGTACACCGCCAAACCTTTTGCTTTTGACAGCTACATGGTCGGCGAAGCCGACCTGTCATCTGGGGGTTTGCGCTTGCTAGAGGTAGACAACAGGGTTGTGCTCCCCTTTGCGACGCACGTGCGCGTCCTAATAACCTCTGCTGACGTCTTGCACTCGTGGGCGGTCCCCTCACTTGGGGTAAAGGCAGACGCCTGTCCGGGGCGGCTTAATCAGGCGTCGGTGTACATAACGCGGGAGGGGGTTTACTACGGGCAGTGTAGCGAGATCTGTGGGGTCAACCACGGTTTCATGCCCGTTGTGGTCCAGAGCTACGCCTCAGAGCGGGGGTACCGTGCGGAGTTTATTCCGGCCTTAGGTGTCTTTCAACCCCCAGTCTCGCCGTACGGCCAGCAGCTGGTAGAGTACGCAAAGCGGTTCTCTGGTTAGGTCAGGCGTTGTTAGGCTCGTATTGGCAATGGGCGGCCTGGAGAAGAGAAAAAAAAAGGGGTTTGTATTAAGCGTATGCCTGCTTAGCTACTTTTACTTGGGCCCGGCATCAGTGTGTGGCCCGTGTTCGTGTGTACGACGTTTACTGCGTGTACACTCCTACGGTTTTAACGTGTTTTTCAAAAGAACAAAGCCAAAAGATAAGTTTTTTTGTCCAGCTGCTATTTATAGACGTGGATACATGGAAAACTTAACACCCGGCTCACAAAAGACCCGCTTATCTGATTCCGCGGGCTGTGGGCCTTCCCCCAAGGCTAGTTTAGGGGGGTTATCTCCGCGCACGCGCGTGTCTAGTTTTTCTTGGGGATCAGGTTTGCTCACTCGGTTAGCTGCCCTTGGGGCAGGCTTTGTCCTTGTTATTCTTGTTGGAAATGTTACGTCGAAGGTGTTTGGCATGTCTGAAAGTTCGTGGTGGTGTGTACTCGGTGTTCCGCTACTGTACTGCGTTTTACTGTGGAAAGCCGTGGAGGTGCTGGCAATCCTTCAGTACCGGTTGGTAGTTTTCTTTGAGCAAAAGGGTTGCCCATTTATGTGACGGTGTCTTCGATTAGTTTGGTTTAGCAACCTCTCACAAAGGTACGACTGCGGGTCAGGCATAGGGCGGTCAGTTACCTGACCAGCATACTTGGGTAGTTGATCAGATTCCGCGCACATCATTGGCGCCGTCTCGCAGAAGCGGGCCTTGGGGGCGCGTAAGCGTGCCTACAAAGACCCTGCACACCTTCGCGTGTCCGCGGGTCACAACACTCCGGGGGTGTTTTTATCTGTTAACCAGTCCGTCCTAGAAGAGTCGTTAGTTTCGCTGGCATGACAGGCGAGGCACCGGGGGCTCAATCTGCCGTGAGACATCAGTCTTTTGTTAGAATTTGATGAAATGTCTAAAGGCTACAAAGGGGCAGGAGTTGTGAGCCGTCTTTATCAGCCGAGTTTTTATACTAGCCGCCGTAAGAGCCGTTTAGGCCCGCCTGAAGCCTCCGCTACTCTCTTACAACCAGTTACAGTTGAGCGTAGCCAGCCCTCTCTTGGGGCTCTGCGGCTGGGGCCCAACCAGAGCCAAGGTCCTTCTGTCGTTTCGCAGGGCTCAGGTTTTGCTTGGGAGGGTTACATCTTTTTCAAGCTTACCCCCTGGTCGCCAAAAAAGGGGCGTTTGCTTTCCACATGGCGGCGGCAACCTCGCTTGTTTCAGATGCTGTGAGCCCGTTATTGTGGGGCGCAAAAGGGGGTCATACCCCTTAGGGCTGACTGAGCACGCTCTCCTCTTCGTGTCTACATAAGCTCTGGACAGGGTTACACCCCTGGCCGCGGGTTGTTGGTCGAGGGCAAGGTTTACGGGGAGATTATATCGCATAGGGTGGCCTACGGTTTCAGCCGGTTTGGGGCGTTTGTCGCCCCTGATTCAGATGTTGGGTATCCCACGTTTTGTCTGGCAGTATACGGAGACGCGCTGAACGAGAGTGTGGAAAGTGTGCCCGGCTTGCCCGGGCTACGTGCTTGGTTTTGAGAAATGCGTGAAGGCCTGCTTCGGGCAGGGCCCCTATGAGTAGAGGAGTGCCTCCTAGACAACTTTGAACAGAACGGAGGGGTTGGAACTGCGTTGAGGTCTGGCTGGGGTCCCAGCTTATGGGCGCCCCTTTTCTTGGTTGAGCGGGTGCGGCAGCTAAACCAGATTGAGCTACTCTCTTCGTGTGTGGCTTGGAACCTAGCGTATTCTGATGTCTGCGCGGGCGCGCCTTCGCAGCTGCCCAATATTCTTTTAGACGTTGGTGTAGGCCAGGTGCTTGTCAAAATCCTTAAGGCGTATGCGCGACTAATTAGAAGGCCGTCTGGCGCTCTTACCTTTCTTGCTCTACCCCTTATAAGCCCGGGCCCAATCCAACATGACCTCGCCCCGGGGTTGGAGTGGGGCGGCGTCAAGATGACTATGCATGGTTTAGGGGCACCCTTGACCAAAGATCCCTTCAAGCTGCGCCGTGTACCGGGTTTTATGTCGCGCGAGGCCTGGCGCGCGGTAGCTGAGTTGCAGTTAGGCGCCTGAAGCTGCGGGTGGCACTTGGGAGGGCGCGTGTTGCCTCAAGCCTTGTTGTGATCTATCCTTCTTCTCCTAGATCAAGTGGTAGGGCTGTCCTTGTCTCCCCGGCACCAGCGCCGCGGGCTTGGGAAGTTGTGGTCCCGATCAGCCGTTCGTCAAGCCCTCTTCCTTAAGCAGGGTGCGTTGATTTCGTACCGTATGCTCGCGTTTTTGGGCCAGGGATCCCGCCAAGCGTTAAAGGGGTCCCTACTCCGTAGGTTAAGATCTGGCCTGAAAGGGTACAACGCCCCTAAAGCTCAGCATTCAGCCATAAATAGCGGAGGATCTCAAACCCAACTCCAGGCATTTTTTAACCTGTGTACCCAATCTTACAGCTTTGGACACAGCTCGCATACGGCCTTCGTGGAAAAAAAATTAAAGTATGCTCAGACGCCTTTATTCTTAGCATTCTCTGAGTTAGGATCATTTAATTTGGGAAGCTTTATGCTACTCCAGTTACGTATGCTAAAGGTTTGGCCTCTTTACTCTGGGGCTAGTGTCCCGAGTAGCACGTGGTCCGCGTGACGCTTTCAGGAAGTTGCCCCCTTTCATAGAGAGGCTTGGGACCTGCGGCTAGGAAGGGGGGGGGTCTCTGTAAGTGGTCGCTTGGAGGCCCCGAAGTCCGTCCGAGTTGACCCTTGTCTCAGCAGCTTTACAAAGCGTCCGCAACTTTCTGCACCCTCTAGAAAGGGGTACGGGAGTTCTGAAAGGGTGCGAGAGGCTTACCTTAAGGGGCTTCTAAGATCAAAGGTTCGTTTTAAGCCTCGTTTGCAGGCTTCTACAAAACGTCGGGGGGTGCCGCGTTGGCTACTTCGGCGGTGGCGTTGATTACGCTTTCTTACTAGGGAGGTCCGCCAAACTAGCACGGGCTTTGGTTTACCCGACAGCCTGGGCGAGCGGGAGGCGCGCCCTACACTTGATATCTCGAGGGTCGCTAGGCTAGTGGGTCCGCATTGGGGGGCACTTGCCTCGCCCCCTACAGGCGGGGGGCCCGTTCTTAGCCCGGCTAAGGAGGTACCTTGGTTAAAAACCCGGCTCAGTTGGAGTCTAAGCTCGGGACCCAAATTTGGCAAAGGTGGGCACCGGGCTTTGGTGCCCTCTAACAAGTGAGCTCTTTACTCAGAGTTACGATCGTTGGTTGGTGTTAAAGGCCGTAAAGCCTCCGTCGGGAAAGGGTTGGCCCAAGCACGCTCAGAGCTAGGTGTGCGGTTTGGCCTGGGCGTGGGCCTTCTCACAAACCTCTCATGGCGGCGCACAAGGGTTTTATTTAAGCCTATTTTAGCGCCCTATATTTTACGCGGCCGTGGTCAGGGGCTGAAAGGTTGGCGTCTGAGCCAGGCCTTGCCCCCCAAGCTTAGGGCCAATGTGCTGCAGGCGGGCTCGTGAGTTTTTAAGGGGGGCGCCTCCCTTGGGCTGGGGCTAGTCCCTTACCGCCAGCGTTTGTTGCAGCAGCGGCGTGCTTTTTTGCTTGATTCCCGCTTAAGGCGCAAGGGCTTACACTTGCTACCCTACCTCTTAGTTCGTAATCCTGGCTTGTCGGTCCTTAGCCAAACCACTGACCAGGTTTACCAGAGCACACTCCCCGCATTGATAAGGTACGGGCTTGTCACACCTAAATGACGCTTTGATCATAGAAAAGTGCCGATAACGTTTTGAGACCGTCTTGATTGGGTTGCTGGTGCGCCGGCTCTGTCCAGCAGTCAAGCGCTAACCATTTCACACGCTTACGAGCGTGCAACTCCGGGTTGAGGCGACTCTTTCCTTTCGATAGGCGAGGTTTGGCATGTTATGGAGGTGTTGAGCCAATCCTCGGGCCTTTTTATGTACGACGAGTTCAGAGAAGGCTCCTCTCATGGGGTTGCTTTAAGTCGGTGGGCTTTCTTTGTGGGCTCAACTATAACTGAGGTTGGTGTGCAGAACTTTATGCTCTACTCTCCTTTTAAGCAGCACCCTCTGACCTACTACGCAGGCTCTATGTTCTACCCCACCCCATTCCGACACATTCGGTCAGAAAGCGAAGATAACTACGATATGTGTCGTATAGGGAGATGAGATTTTGACATAGAAACGCGAAGAGTTGTTGTGTCTGAATTTAATGGCCGTTTTGGTTGAGAACCGTTTTCTAAGGGCGTTTACCAATATAAGGGTTTTAGTATCCCAAACTACGAACGTTACATTTTATGCGACCTGCCAAGCCTCGAGAGCTTTATAAAGTACGCCGCAAATGGTAGTGGGGTTTCGGCTGAGTTCGAACGCTATTCTGGTTCTGTGTGGGGCCGGTCTCAGGCAAGTAAAAGGTTGCGATTGCCTACGCCGGCCCTTAGGCTTCCGGTGGCTAGTTGAAAGGCCCGGTACGGAGTTTACCACGGTGTGGGTCTACCTCGAATCGTCCTCAAAAGGCTGCGTCGCGCTTGTTTAGACGCCGCCCAAGACTTTGATCTAAAATCTAAAGCTTACTGAGAGCTTATACACCTTCAACGAGGGGCGCACGCTGGATTGTCAAAGCACCGTACAAGCCCCTCTCAGTGATCTCGCTTCTTTGACTGAAATAGTGTGCTTTTAGGGTCCGGCCGGGAAAGGTACCCGCCCTGGAGACGGCTGTACTTGTACGATCTTCCCCTGCCTTCGGACCCTCCCGCATTTCTGACGCCCCCTGTCGTAGGTAGTTGGCTAGACTGGGCCCGTTTTAAGTGGGGCGGGGGCCGTCAATCTTCATTTGAGAGTCTTGCGCGTGCGAGCACCGTAAAAACTTGGGCAATTACCCTGAGTTTTTGGGCGGTGTGGGTCAGCTTGTTCGGGTTGCGTGTTAGCGCAGACATGGGCCCAGCTTTTCTTCGCAACCGCCCTGGCCTGGCCCGTACCTACTCTATACGTAAGAAGGGGCGGTGTGTTCCCACCTCAAAATCAAGCAAGAAGGCCGACGTTTGGGAATTAGGTGAAGACCCTTCAGGGGGCACCCTAGAGTCTGCCTGGCATGTAGACCCCTCACCCTTGGTTTTTGAGTGGGACTGGGAGTCTTTTTCTGACGGACCCAGTTTATTCTTTTTGATCACGTAGCGGGTTGCGGCTCCAGTGATGCTACACAGGTGTTGGCTAGTTAAGGGCCACTCGGGGTGCGAGCCCCCGCGCACCTAATGGTGATGATACAGTTAAAAGATAGATTTGCTAGCGCGAGACAAGCGCGTCCAACAAAACTAAAGTTGTACTCAACCCGTTTCCCCAGGCTTACCAAGTGTGACAGCCACCCGTTGAGTGGGGGTAGGGCGCACCGGCGTTCTGCTTCGTCTAATCCTTTTGGCCGTTTTGGTAAACTTGGGAGGCCCAAGCCTCTCTTCCGGTATGACAACGTTCAATTAGCCCTAGGCATACTCGGCCGTGCCCACCAAGAACGGTACGAGCGTCTTTTTCCTTCTGATCTTGGTCAAATATTATACACCTTTATCGAGCAATTAAAACGGCACGTATCCGTTCGTTATATACTTTTATACACAGTCACCCGCGGTCGGTCAGAGGACTGGTTAAGCCCCTCTTTTATTAACCGCCTTGATCCTGAATACGGCCCCTCTTTCCTTGAAGAAGAGTACCTGCGTAGGCGAGGGTTGGGGCTGGGTGCGGAAGAGGTTGAGTTTGACCCAAACATTGATAGTACCGTGGTTGAGGACTGGGAGGAGGCCCCCACGCGCGGGTTTCCGAGGTGAGGCAGGCTAAGGACCGGCCAGCGTTTAACCCTGTCGTTGGTTAAATCCTTTTTAAAGTCGGGCTCATTTTATCGGTTGTTTGGCATAGCTGGGCTGCCCTTAGTTTACCTGGGTTTGTTGGGAGTCCCCCTGCACTCCGCACGAGACACGCGGTGGTTACTAGGCCTTAACCACCACCTGGTGATTCTTCGTGAGGAGGTGTTGGCGCTGAGCCGTGCGTGTGTCTCGCGGCCTGCTCAAGTAAGGGTCCTGGCTGAGGTAATTACGTTTCCTCTGGTAGCCGGTTGGGTGCTACTCAGCCTACCTGTTTGGGTCGCAGGTGGCTTAACGGCGGGCGCCCTCGAGACACAGCTTGTTGCCTTGCGTCGTTTGAAGGGGGTTCAATTCGCGCTAGAGTCTTGCCTTGTAGGCCTCGTGGGTGTGGGGGCTCGGTTAGACCGGGGGGGTGTGCCGCCTTGGCTCACAGGTGTGCTATCGTTAGTAGAGAGTTTATGGGGGTTGATTTTACGCCTATCTCTAGGCTTAATACGTCTTGTTGCTTTTGGTTATACGATGGTAGTTTTGTCCTTTATACCCACATCCGCTTTAGGGCCAAGTGCTGTGCAGTTTGCGGTACGCGTCAGTTTGTACCCTTTATGAATTGCGTTTTTCATCGTTAAGGGGGTCAGCTGGGGAGTGATGCGTCTCTTGTTACTTTTATTCTTGTACCTTAGCCATCTTTTCCTTGCGTCTAGCTTGGGGTCTACGGTTTTTGCAGCTTATGGGGTGCTAGTTTGGGTACGTGCTACTTTTAAAGAGGGGGCCCTTTGCTTGCGTCGTTTAGCGTCTTCCAAACTTCCTAATAAAGCTGGGGTGTACGTTTTTTTCTTAGAGGCCGTTTGTTTTGTCGCCTTGGTTGTGGTGCATGAGGGGCGGTGGGTAGGCTCTTGTTGTTTAGCTTGAATTATGCCGAGCCTGCAGCGTTGGCCCTTCTTTGGCCAAGCCCTTATAGGGCCAGAGTTTCACGTTTTTGGGGTGCTACGTTCTAGGGGGTCGCTGGGCTTTCGAAACCTTATCCAGCTATGGTTCTATCTTATCGGGCCACAGAGAAGGCTGGCTTCGCACATCCGAAGACAGAGTGTTTTATCGTTGTTGGCCCTTATCCCGGCTTTGGGTTTTTGGGCAACCTGGGGGGGTCCGAAAACTGGCCGAGACACCCGCTACTTCCTTGAGTGAGTGGTTAGCCTTGGATCTAGCGTTATAGCGCTGGCGTGGTTAAGCTGAGGGGCAAGTTGTTTTGTTAGTTGTTCTCAAGGCACGCACCAGATAGCCGCCCTTGTACTGGGGCTTTTACTAAGCCTTCTGTTACACGAGGCAGCCCCATTTACAGCCTACACAGCCCTGCGCGTTGGATTGGGGCCGGTGGCCGGTCTTCAGCCTCGTAGGCAGCTGCAAACCTTTAGCAAGCTTTCGCCTTTACGGCTGGTCTGCGGTTGGGTTAAGGGGGTTTTTGTCTACGTTCGTTGGCCCCTACAGGGGCTGGAGGTTCCAGAGGCGCACCCCTTAAGGCCTTGCATGCTGCCTGGCACCCCAGCTCGTCTTCTGGTCTGGGCAGGGTTGCACAAGTGGGGGCTCCCAGAAAGGCGGGTAATTCCGGTGTTAAGGGACCTTTTCTTCTCAGAACTCTTGATGGCGCACTACCCCTTTCGTGTGTGAGAGTCTATTGTGTCGGGCCTTACCTCTTTTCACGCTTTACACGACGTACGTTACCTGTTGTACGGGCGCCTACCGAGGGCTGTTCACCCGACGTACGCGCTTGCCGTTCACAGGGTCGTCAACAGTTTTGGGCCCGCCTGCGTGCGTGGGTTTGTGGGCGGTATTGGTGCTAAGTTCCGGCCCTATATCAGGCTTATTGGCCTGGCGGAAAGGCCTTCATCCCTGCCCGTTTTAGTTTGGTTTGTCCGCACCTTAGACGCGCTTAAGTCCTGCTGAGAGTCCTTTCACGCCCGAGTTCAACAAATAGGCCTGCTTAGGGCTTATGCCCCGTACCTAAAGGAAGGGGCAGCTTTAGGGGGGAGTGGCTGCCAGCCTGGGTTTTGACAGTCAGTCCGGCGGGTAGCTAAGGAGGAATTGTGCACAGGTTTGCGCTCGTACCCGGGTTCACGGTACCGTTTTAGAAGGTTTCTGGTTCACTGCCTTCTGGTTCTTCGTCGGCTTGGCTCTTCGTTTGGTCAAGATACCCGTTGACTTCAGCCCTACTTCCTTGGGTGAGGTGGGGGTGTGCGGTTGGTTGTTGACGTTTTTATCGAGGTCGGGCGTGCGCTTGCCCATAGCCTACGTAACGCTCCGGCTCGTGGGTTTGTTATCGTTCTGACCCGTCTTGAGCTGTTACGCGAGCGTGGGTTAGCTGCCTTGGCCTTGAGGGTTTACAAAGCTCGGTTGCGCGCATATTTGGGCTGGCACACCTCTCTTTGGACTGGCCACTTTTCGGCTTGGTCTAAAATTGCTAAGATTGCTGTGCTCTGGGCGCTGACTTTAACGGCTCCTGCCCGAAAACTGGGCTTACTCGTGTGGGTTGGCACCTTCAAGCTGCCCCTGTCAGCCCTTAGGGCTTGGGCCTCGCCCTTTTTCGCGGCTTTGGGTTGTATAAGGGTGTTAGAGGGCGTAGAGGGCCTGGTGCACGGGCAGTTTTTCCGTCGGCTTGCTAGGTTTCCTTACTTCCTGCTAGGAGCTCTTGCCCGTTATCTCACGTTTGTGGGGTTGATTTACTTTGTGTTGGTGTGTTTTTTGCCCCACGGTTACACAGTAGGGGGCGTACTGGGGACTCTTTTATACCCAATCGTCTATCCCGTCCACCGCTATCTGTTAGAGCCCGGTCAGGGAGTAGAGTTTATCAGGGTATACGCCGTGTACCCCACCTTTAGCTTTGGGTCGACTGGGTTAACTTTTTGAGAAAAATCAAGCTTTGCTAACTACGAACTTAGCGCGGCCTACCGCATGCAGCAGGGTGAGGTAGGGACAATGCCTATTACCTTCGGCCACTGAGGTCCTTTTTACGGTAGGCCAAACGCTGTTTGGGCATTGAATCCCGAATCGTTTGCCTTTGTCCCCCCACAAGAGGGGGCGCAGTTGTACGGAAACCTGTGGTGGGCGCAATACCGTAATTTTGAATCTTACCCCACTACCGCTCGTTGGCTCGAGCTGTGACAAAACTTGTGAAGCCCTATTTCGAGCGGTTCGACCTTGTGGCACCAGAGTGTTCTGGTTTTGCCTAAATACCCGGGAGGGCTCAAGGGGTTTGCTTATCTAACTTACTTGCTAAAGGCGGATACGGTGTACGCGTGAGACCGGTTTAATCTTGACGCGCACGTAAGTTGGTGGCGTTGGTACTTGAGCTCCCCCCTTCAGCTGGGCTCCATCACTGCAGGTTTTGGGAAGTGGGTTTTTTTTTGCGCAACCCTGCTTCCTTCGGGTATCTACTTTTCGGGTTGGTACTTGTCCTCGCACTTTGTTCTTTCAGCGCTTAGGGAGCGTCGGGGGTCTAAAAAGTATGCTGACTATTCGCGCGGATCTGACTTTTACAGCGAGTCGGGGCTTCTAGTTGAGCGCCCGCTTCGGGTGGGTATGGCGAAGGACCCCATTAAGCGGGAGATCAATTTCCGCCGCCTTCAAGGCCGTTACACCGTTCTTGCGGCAGGCGGCCGTATCTTAAAGTACGCGCGAAGGTTCGCGCCTGACTGGCTTGATTATCTGTTGGCCACTCCTATGTCGCCATCTGCGCTACGTGGGTTTGTTGTGCGGCGGTACCCGGGTGCTGCTTTATTAACTTCTCTTAGGGTCTGGGGCTCAAAGTTTTTCGGCCCGACCCGGTTGCCGTTTACGAACCTGTTTTCAAACAAGTACACTTCGAATTTTTTTGCCCAAAATCGTGGGAGTGCCTTCTTAGCCGTGTACTCGGCGCTCGGGGTTTGTCTGTACTCCTTGTGGCGGGAGTGGTACCACCGGAGCCCACAGGCCGCACAATCTCGGGCAGCTGCGTTAGAGGCTGAATACATCCAAGCCTTTGGCTCTTGGTTGAGCTCTAAATCAAGCTGAGTTTGGTTAGAAACCTACGGGGCGATGTCAGACTGGATGGATAGTTCTTTTGGGTGACGGTTCAAGGGCGGGGGTCCCTCTTATCCTAGGCCCCTAGCGGGGCGGTGGGCTTTCTCTAAAAACCACTGAGCCGGCTTGGCGTCAAACCGTCGGCACGTGAAGTACGTATCAAAGGTTTCTAGTTATCCTACGGGCCAAAGCTGGGGTATTGCGGGTGGGGAAGGTTGGGTATGAGACTGAAACTTGTACCCTAAAGAGTACACAACGTCGCGTTTAGCCGATCATTACTTACATTGAGAGGGGTCTGACTTTGTACGCCCTTACTCAGAAAGTACTGTGCTGCATAGCGCGCAATCGCACCTCACAGAGTCAGCGACCTTCCCACACATGGGGCGTCTCGCAGAGTTGGGAATAACCGAGGTAGAACGTCCCGCAGAGCCGAGGTTAGCCGAGGTAGAACGTCCCGCAGTGCCGGGGCTAGCCGAAGGGGAGCGTCTAGAAGAGCCAGAGCTGATTAAGTCGGATCTGGTCCCGCTGAAGGCGCCGGTCTCTGATTGACCTATACGTAAGGGCCGCATAACCCCCTTTGACACCCTAAAAGAGTGGGACCTGTCTGCCCGCTCGCGGCTAGAGGGTCAGAAAGAGGCTTTACTAAACTCCCAGAAAGGTAGGACTCAAAGTTGGGGGAGTGCTAGCTGAGTACCGCCTCGTTCCCGATCTTTACCTTTGATAAGAAGTAGGACTTTGCCTTCTATGTACCATCCGCACTCCGGCCTTGCGTCCCGGGACCTTCGGGCTCTTAGCCGGGCCTGGGGCAACCAAATTTGAGATCCGCGCATGCCCCCTGTATGGCAGGGGAAGCCCCGTTACCTAAAGGGTCAGGTTAGCGGAGGCGTTGTGGCTGACTCAAAATACTCAGCCCGTCCTTTAGTTAAGCTTGCGCGCGTCGCTTCTGACCCTACCGCAGTGGCGGAGGCACTAAAGGAAAAAAGGTTTGGTGCGATTCTGCCTGAGGGAAGGGCAGCGGGCAGTTTGCTCCGTTCTACGGGGCTAGCCTACAAGGCAGGCCCAAGTTCAGCAGAAGGTTTGCGTTCGCGCGGGTCTTGGGGGGCTTTGTCTCAGGACTTGGGGCCGTGAGACTGGTTGGACCAGCTTTATCTTGGGGCGCTCTACCCCCGCGGCCTTGAAAGTCGGGCACAGTTGGGCCCTATACCTTCAAGCGCGACAGTCCGGGCGAGGGTAGACCGTTTTAAGGAGTTCGCGTACCGCGCGTTCGAGAACGACGCCAGGGTTGAGCGCCGACCCCGCTTCCGATTAAGAAAAAAACGGTTCAGCTCGTCACGCCCGATTGATGTAGCTGGTACGTTTGCGCCTTTTGAGCCTGAGTACGAGAGGTCTGACCTTTTAAGGGGGGGTGCCGTTGTTTACTCAGAAGGCAGTCAGCCTGCCCGTTTTCGAGCAAGGGACGAGTCTTTTTACAGCAGAGAAGACAGGTACTCCCGCGCTTTTGCTCCAAATACTTGAGATCGTAGCCTTTTTTCCCCCTGAGACTCTGCTTTTAGTGGGACTATAAGCTCGAGTTCGCCCTCACCTGTTGAAAAGTACTTGAGTGGGGGGTCATGGTTGCAGGGGTCTCGCCGTGTTAGCGCAAGGCCTAGTCACCGGTCTTTTGATCGGCTATGAACCGGCCTCCGTCCTCATCACCTGTGGCTCTATAACAAGCACTGGGGGGACCGGGCCAGGGTTCTTACCACCCACCGTGGAGACGGTGACTGGAAATCAGAGTTTTCTGAACTTAACGGTCCTGGTTGGTGGGACCGATACGTGTGGCACGGGGCCTGAACATCGGGCTGAAAAAGAAAAACTGCACACGGCCGTGTTTTTGTTAGTACGGGTGAGCATCTACGCGAGCCTAGCCCTGAATCAGCTGTTTACCTTACCGCCTTTACCCGTGCGGTCTCAAAAGTTATAGACTTAAGCTGCTTAGTTCCGTCCTGCCAGCTAAGGTTAGGCCCTTCACAAAAGCCTTGCTCACAGAGTCGTCCTGGGCCAAGTTTGTGTGAGGACGCTTACCCGCCGTTGTTGCCGGCAGGGCTAAACCGCCCGCACGCCGCTTCTGTCGCCGGGTTAGGTGGGAGCTCTTTTAGCCAGCTTTTGGGCCACTCAGCCGGTTTTTCAGGGTCAAGCACGGGATCAACAAGCGCAGCGGACGCGTGGGCGGGTTTTCAGTCTTGGGTGCAGGCTAAGAGGCTCTCAGCTGGGTCAGGCTTGCGTTATAACTATAGAGGGCCGGCCTGCGCCTACTCGTTCAGCGAGTCTTACGCTAGGCACCAAGTCCCGGGCTCGTACGCGGGCCAAGCCCGCGTTAAGCCTAAGCTTTGGGGCTACTGGCCAGCCTCTGGCGGGCACGCTTCCTTGGCCTACCATTTTCTCAGCCTACCTAAGTACGCTGGCCCCGTTTTTAACGCTTATGTCTCGTACGGGATACGGTCTACCTACAACCCTTTCTCTCAATGGGAAGAGGTCTCTGGGGCTTTCGGCCGACGACCCTCGCGGGAACACCAAGGGGTTGAGAATCGTGCAGCTTACTCTGGGTTTTGAGATTCTTGGGTGGTCGCAGCCCTGCCTGTGTTATCTTCCGCACTTGCCCCCACCCCCCTCTCGGCAGACCACCTGCTTTGGGAGCTTGATAATTCGGACACGGGTTACTACTTCGACCGTATCCGTTCTTTGTACTTCCGCCTGTTTAAAGCACCAGCCTCTCACAGGTCTGAGGGGGTAGGTTTGGGGCCAGAATCTTCTCTGCGGCCTTCTGATAGCGTGCGAGCTGCTGACTTTGTTAGGGCCTACCTTGCGTATCCGTACATCGCTGAACTTACTTACCCGTGACTCCAATTTGGGCACGCAGGGTTGTGGTCGGTGGTTCAGCTGGCCGAGTTGGCCTTAGGCGCGGTCCAAAAAGGGTCGGCTTGGGTCGGGTTCTCTCAAAGGGGGTTGGCGGGTGTCTCAGCAAAGGGGGAGAACGTCCCTACTGCTGGCCTTAAGGCGTGATCTTGGGGTTGGCTACTTGAGCGGGGGCTGGGCCTTACTGGTCTGTCTGCATCAGGTCGCCGACACCCTGGCTGAAATCTGGCCCCCCTTTACTCGGCTAACCGTCTTTGAAAGGGGCCGGGGAATTCCCTCCTCGGAGACCCGATGTATAATCACTGGGAGCTAGCCTTAACCCAGCTTTGCCAGCTTGACCGGGTTCTTTACGGGGGTCACAGCCCCTACGCTCGACTTGAAAGCCAGCTACTGACAAACTTGTTTTCCCAGCCCGGCTTAAGGTCAGGCGCAGCCTCGTACTCTTGGGTGCCCGACCTCCGAGAATACGATCGTAGGGGGTCCTGGGACTGGAATTACGGGTTGGGGGTTTGAGATTCTGGCCGGTTGGGCGTATTCGAACCTGAGTCAGGCCTATCCCCTTCAGAGCGTAACAGCCTTTTCGGGCCCTCCCAAGCAGCGCCAATCACTTTGGAGGATACAGTGGAGATAATTATGGAGGAATTTGAGAAAGAGCACAGCCCGTTAGTTTGGGCGGCCGCCCTTGAGAACATGGATTCTAGGCCAAAGTTTGTGGAATGGCTGTTTGGCTACGGAGAGTCTCTTGCACTGCTTCTATACAGCCTTTCTAAACGTCACTTGGAATTCCCGGCTCGTTTTACAGAAGAAGAGTTGGGGCACGCACTGAAGATGAAGTCAGACGCGATACGCGCTATGGTTGACATTCAGTCCGCGAGGGCTGTTTTTGAGGAGCCAGGCCACGACGGAGGGTACGCGCAGGCTCGTGCACGGGGGCAGATATACTATCTCAAAACTGTGTACGAGGATCAACTTGAGCATTTGGAGCGTTATATGACGGCGCCACCCGAAGACGGGTTAGAGCTTGGAAAGCCGAGCCCTAGGAAAACCCTCGACCAGATATTTCTTTCAGACCCGGCCGACGAAAGTTACTTTATAAGGGAGGGTACACGTTGAGCTGTGGGTAGTCCTATGTGTACCGTCCCTATCCGCCCAGATTCCAAGGATGAGATTGCGAATCGTTCATACCCGTGGCCTTACCCGGAGATGTACCCGTACGTAGTAGAAGATAAAGAGCCTAGCCACTACGTACTTAACTACAACGAAACTAGGGGGTTGCGCCAGGCGTTTTCAAGTTTTCAGCCCCGCCGGTACCGCCGTAACAAGCACGGCCGTAGATTTGAAGAAACAAGGCTCGGGGGTTTATTAAGGGGGTATCGTGACGTCCCCCCAGTGTTCGACTGGAAGAGAAGTATAAAACTTCAGCGCCCGGTCTTTAAGTGGTATCTCAACCAAGCCAGAAATGAAGAAGTGGAGTACTTCAGGGGTGAAACGCGCACGAGCTGGGTCGACTACGAGGCCGCTGACTTCTTGTACGCAAACGCTTCACAGGGGCTTGATTTCAGTTCCCATTTATACCGAACTACGGGCGTTCTTCCGTACCACACTCACGAAGGTCCCCTAGACTTACTCGGGGATCAGCCTAGTTTCTACGGCCAGGCTGACCGGTTTGGTCCGGGCCTACCGAGCGGCACCCATAAGTCATCCCTCCTTGGCTGGCTTCCGCTTAGCGTTAGTGGGGAATTTAAGCCGGCCTCGTGCCTGCCCCAGCTACGCAAGCGGGGGTCAAGCCGGTGGCAGTCATTTTACTCCGATCCTGACTACGACCTTGCCGGCTACCAGGAGGGTTGGCTGATCGGGGGCGGTAGCTTGGGTAGTGTTAAGGATCGTGTTGCGTTGGACAGTTCAGCAGCTGTGCCTGGCTGGTTTGGCCAGGACCTTCAGGCGTTTCCACGGCCTCAGACCACATCGGCCGCCGAGCAGACCGACCTTGGTCGTTGGTTGCGCACCCGTGAGGGTCTTATACGCGATTACCCGCCTTTACCACAGGTGGCTCGTTGGAGGGCTACTCCCGCGGTTAAGTACGCTTGGCGCACGCTTACGGAGCAGTACAAACGTGGCCCTGCGCCCGCGCAGGGTCAGGGCGCCGAGCGGGGAGTTGGGTTGTTTGGGGAGATTGAGCCTTATCCCCGCACTCTGTCGGCGTGGGAGTTTACTGAGGACCCTCGCCCATCGTTTTACCAAACCTGGCTTGACCGTTACGGCAGGTGATTTTACACCCAAAAAGCTCGGGAAGTGTTTAAAACCGCGCAGTTCTGGGAGGCCGAGCAGTACAGGGGGTATAAAATTCCCCCCGTCTCCGCCCTTGTTGCTAGCGTGGCTATGTCTTGAGCGCACCCAATCGACCCCCACGATTCCTACTATGGACCACAACAGGCATGAGAGCCATGAGAGCGTGGTTGACCCCACAGATCTCTCCGCGCTATCAGGGAGAGCGGGGGTGCTCCTGAAGAGTTGAGTTGGCTTGATTGGTTGTCTGCCGCGCATGACACTTGTGTCTTGGGTTTGTCGGCCCTATACGTTTTAACGCGTAGCCTGCCAGAACACACGGTTTATAAACGAAACCAGCCCTGGTGAGCAGGTTACGATCTGCTTTGGCCCCCAGTCGAGGCAGACACCGGGCCCACACTCTTGCGTTGGCAGCGTATACCCCGCACCCCGCCTAGCTACGCAGAGTCAGAGATTGTGCCTTATTCGTGGGCGCACACGTTTTTAGAATTTGACTGGGTAAGCCGCGAGGACTACACGGCCCTCCCCATATCGTCGGTGTACCGAGGCTACCATTCCAGTGAGCCTTTGGCCCAAGACACGGGGGGGGTAGGCCCGAGCTTGGCAGGGGATCCTCTTCTCACCACCAGCTACAGCGGTGCCAAGCCTGCTCAACCCACGCAACTCGCCAAAGAAAGTGAGGCTTTGGGGTGGTTGGACATTTTAAAGGCTGCTCGGTCGTGAGAGCAGCCCTTAGGCCGCCCAGAAAATACGGCGGGTAAGGCCTTTCCGGGTTATAAGGGCTGGCACCACCAGGCAATGGGTCCTGAAATAAGCCAGCGAGCTGGCTGGTTGCGGGCACTCTTTCTTGAATTGAGCCCCTCCAGGGTTTGGCCGACCGCCGGTTACATGTACGGTATTGATGAGGTAGGCACCGGACCGTCCCTTTTGCAAGTGGTGCGGTCTCACGCGGTCTACCGCCGTCTAGCTGCCCGAAAAGGGTGGCGGCTAGACTACTCAGCCTACTACCCAGGAAACCATCTTTTTCGTTTGCTTAAAGACGAGCGGTCGTGATTGGGTTCGCTCTTGGACTTGGCTGCTTTAGTGCAGGGGGATTGGGAGGCTAGTTCCGAAGACGTCCCCTGAGATAGCACCCTCTGGTGCTGGCTGTTTAACACCCCTTACTACGAACTAGGCTTATGGTGCTTCTGTGATCCGGACTTTCACCTTTACGGGTACACTGGGTTGTCTAGCTTCGTGGTATCCCCATCGAGCGCGGTATTTGACACCTCAGAGTCTCTGTTGCTTATGCACGACTCCCTAGCCTACGAGCCTCTAACGTACAGTTCTCTAGGGTACGTGCCTTCACTTATTTCTTAAGCCTACGTTTGTGTTAAAACTAAGTTAGCCCTAGGTTACGTATGGTAAGGCCCCGTGTACGTTGTTTGCAAGTGGTTGAGGTTACTGGCTCAAAAATTAGGCTTGTGGCCCCCTTTCTTACCCCGGTTTATAAGCACCAATTCCTTCTAAAAGACAGGCCTGCTTGACGCCGTCTTATTGGGTTACGGGCACAAAAAAAGGCCCGACTGCCCTTGATGGTGGCTGGCGGGCCGCCCCACCTCAAGCCTTCTGCAGGATAAGCCTTTGGTTTAGCCTGTACTCATAAAAGCACCTCTTTATTGCCAAGATGCGTATTATCAGTTTAAGCTGGTCTAACTCACCGTTTTTCCGAAATATGCACAGTGGTTTTTATCCTGTACGCCACCCTTTCCACCTTGTAAATCCCAGCCCATGGCCGTTTGTTACTTCTCTTTGTGTACTTTGTTTTTTGCTGAGCGTAACCATGTACTTACACAGTTGGGTCCTTGGCGGATGACTGTCGATCTTAGGTTTTGGCACCCTTGGCCTGTCCTTAGCGAGCTGGTGAGAAGACGTTGTTACTGAGAGTACCTTTGAGGGCCACCACACAAGGAGGGTTCAACGGGGTATCAAAATTGGGATGGCACTTTTCATAGTCTCTGAGGTTATGTTTTTCTTCTCGTTTTTTTGGTCCTTTTTCTACTACAGCGTGTCTCCGACTATTTGGGTAGGCTGTGTGTGGCCCCCTTTAGGGATTGAGGCTCCCTCTCCTTGGGGGGTGCCCTTTTTTAATACCGCCCTTCTGATACACTCGGGGATATGCCTTACGTGGGCGCACTTTGGCATACTCTGTAACTCCCGTTTTTCTACCTTAAATGGGTTCTTGCTAACCATTAAGATGGGGGCTACTTTTTTAGGTTTCCAGCTATTTGAGTATCTTGAGGCACCGTTTTCAATCTCTTCTAGCGTTTACGGCTCTATTTTCTTTCTGGCTACGGGGTTTCACGGGTTTCATGTTACCATGGGCCTGGTCTTTATACTTGTCTGTTTTTTCCGCTACCGCCTGAACCATTTTTGAAACACGCAGCACGTAGGCTTTGAGCTAGCTAGCTGATATTGACATTTTGTAGACGTGGTTTGGATCTTCTTGTTTATCTCTATCTACTGATGAGGGGGGGCGGTAGACAGCGCCTAGCACTCAATACCACCTAACGATCCTAACGGCAAAGCTTTGGGCGTAAAGCCTGCGCCGTTCTCTAGGTTTTTCGGGCCAGCCTACCAACTAAGGTTGGCCTTTCTTACCCTTACTTACTGACTGCCTGCGCCCATACGTTAGGTGCGTGGTTGCTTTCTTGTGAGGGGATTTCGTTTCAAACCGCTTGCCTCAGTTTTCTCAAGGCTCCCTAAAACCCGCTTGTCTAGCACGTAAATCTTTCTCTAATTCTTACCAAGACTTTGTTCGGGGTCGTGTGAAGGACCTTCAAAAAGAACTTACGTCAGGTAATGCAAGCCTGGCGTTGCGTAAATCTGTGGAAAGCACTCTCCGAGATTCTGTCAGCGAGGCGGTTCGTTTTTGGGAGTCGCCCGCAACCCGTAGGTGGGTTTTTTCTACCGACCACAAGGATATCGGCACTCTTTACTTTATCATGGGGGCGTTTGCTGGGATGCTTGGCACTGTTATGTCAGTCTACATACGTTTAGAGCTGTCGTACCCGAGTGTTCAGGTTCTTGCGGGTAACCACCAGTTGTACAACGTCCTTATTACGGCCCACGCCTTTCTCATGATTTTTTTCATGGTCATGCCTATCCTGATAGGGGGGTTTGGGAATTGGTTCGTCCCCTTGCTAATAGGGGCACCAGACATGGCATTTCCCCGGCTTAACAACTTAAGCCTGTGGCTGCTCTTCCCTTCTCTGCTTTTTTTGCTGCTATCGGCTTTGTGCGAATCCGGAGTTGGGACCGGATGGACGGTTTATCCTCCATTGGCTAGCGTGGCTTACCACCCTGGTGCAAGCGTTGACCTTGCTATCTTTAGTTTACACGTGGCTGGAGCCTCCTCGATTGCGGGGGCGATTAACTTTATCACCACTATCTATAACATGCGGGCCACCGGAATGTACATGCACCGGACCCCTCTTTTTGTGTGGGCGGTTCTTATCACAGCTGTACTACTACTTTTATCCCTTCCTGTGCTTGCTGGGGCTATTACCATGTTACTGACGGACCGCAACTTCAACACTTCCTTCTTTGACCCCGCTGGTGGGGGTGATCCGGTGTTGTATCAACACCTTTTTTGGTTCTTCGGCCACCCTGAGGTTTACATACTGATACTGCCGGGTTTTGGTATTATTAGCCACGTGGTTTCCTCGTTATCCTTGCGTCCTATATTCGGTTACCTTGGCATGGTGTACGCGATGTTGTCTATAGGCTTTCTGGGCTTTATAGTCTGGGCGCACCACATGTACACGGTGGGAATGGACGTAGACGTTAGAGCGTACTTTACCGCCGCAACTATGATCATCGCGGTGCCTACAGGAATTAAAGTTTTTAGCTGGCTGGCTACCCTGTGAGGGGGCCTTCTCCTAGTGCGTGTGCCCCTTTTATTTGCGCTTGGCTTTGTTTTCTTGTTTACTGTAGGCGGTGTAACCGGCTTAGTTCTAGCCAACGCGGGCCTAGATATCGCGTTTCACGACACCTACTACGTTGTAGCCCACTTTCACTACGTCCTATCGATGGGGGCTGTCTTCGCCGTGTTTTCCGGCTTTTACTACTGAGTAGGAAAGGTGCTTGGGCTACAGTACAACGAGTTTTTAGGTACCATTCACTTTTGGACCTTCTTTATAGGGGTCAACCTCACCTTCTTTCCCATGCATTTCTTGGGTTTGGCGGGTATGCCCCGGCGTATCCCAGATTACCCGGACGCGTTTAGCGGTTGGAACCACGTCGCGTCTGTGGGTTCCTTTGTGTCCTTCTTGTCAGCGTGTTTTTTCTTTTACATAGTGGTCGACCTCGTTGGGGGGGGGGCTTTTCCGCCCTGTCCACCTGTGCCGCGACTTTTGAACCAAGACGCGCCTGACTCTGGCCCCAGCCTGTGTGTGCTCAAGGGGGTCTGCGAGTGTTTAATCGTGAGCTTTTGTCTCCTTTGTTCTTACTTAACTTTGAGTGCGGCCTGTTAAAAAACCCTTACTAAACGTTATAAACGAACACTTAATTGACTACCCAACCCCTACCACAATCAGTTACTTTTGGAGCTTTGGGTTCTTGTCTGGCATGTGCTTAACGACCCAGATTTTAACGGGCATCCTTCTGGCCATGCACTACACCCCTAACGTAGACCTAGCTTTTTTTAGCGTAGAGCACATCATGCGGGACGTTAACGGTGGTTGGCTGATCCGTTACGCCCACGCAAACGGGGCCTCATTCTTCTTTATTGCGCTGTACGCTCACATCGCCCGAAATTTATATTACGGTTCGTTTTACAAGCCCCGCCTTCTCCTGTGATACACTGGGGTTGTTATTTTTTTGCTAACTATGGCGACCGCTTTTATGGGGTACGTCTTGCCTTGGGGTCAGATGAGTTTTTGGGGTGCGACCGTAATAACAAACCTCTTTTCAGCCATACCCTATGCTGGGGAAGCTCTTGCTCAGTGGTTGTGGGGGGGTTATTCTGTAAACAACGCAACCTTAAACAGATTTTTCAGCCTTCATTACCTGTTACCCTTTCTCATAGTCGGGGTCTCGGTAGCGCATTTGAGTCTACTGCACTACAGCTCATCAAACAACCCCCTGGGCTGCTCGTCCGTAGTTGACAAAATTCCGATGTATCCCTTCTTCATCGTTAAAGACCTCTTAAGTCTTTGTATTTTCATGCTAGGTTTTTCGGCGTTTGTGTACTTTGCCCCCAACTATCTTGGCCACCCCGATAACTACATCGAAGCTAACGCAATGGTCACGCCCGCGCATATAGTGCCAGAGTGGTACTTTTTGCCGTTTTATGCAATTCTGAGGGCTGTACCTGACAAGTTGTTCGGTGTTGTTGCTATGGGCTTGGCCATTCTCATCCTTTTCGCGGTCCCGTTTCTTTCGCGAGCAGAGCTGCGAAGTTTAAAGTTTAGGTACCTTTCTAGGGTCTTTTACTGGGTTTTTGTCATGGACGTGGTTTTGCTTGGCTACCTTGGGGGCCAGGTGGCTGAAGAGCCTTACATTACAATTAGTCAGATAGGCTCCGTATACTACTTTCTATACTTTGGGCTTTTCCTCAACCTGTCGTATTGGGTTGAGCGGGGTGGGACTATTACGGCTGACCTGCCGAGCAGGGGTTCGCGTGCGTCCCTGCCGAGCTTATCCTTATCTGCGCTATGAAAAGGGTTTCCAAAAGAGTGGGGGGGTTAAGGAGCCTAAGCTGGGGTTGTCGTCCGTTTAGCAGCCCCCTAGTTAGGCGCAAACGTCCCCTGCAGGGCTACCGTTACATCATTCAGGCACAGGCAGGTGGGAGGGTTGGTTGGTTGCAAGCCTGAGAGGTGCAAAAGTTGCTTGCCCGCTTTGCGTGCGACCACAACACCGGGTACATGTTGCTTAAGGCCTCCCCCCTTGCTAGGTGTTCTAACCTCTCTGCCCTCAGCCCGTGTCAGCGGTGAAAACAGGGTGCTGGCCCCATCAGCTTTAAAGTCCAGGAAGGTCAGGTGCTGCTTACCCTGGTCACCGACAATCGCTACTGGGCCGAGCTCCTCTTCACACTAATCCAGCCTAAATTAAGCATCCCCCTACGTTTTGTCGACGAGCTGTATAGCACGTTTTACACTCCGGACGCAAACTGAGACTACGCATGATACCGTCCTCAGGTTTCGCGTTATGCAATCCAGTCTACCACTTGCGGGCACCTACACTTTCGCGACCGTCGAAGGGTTCTAGAGGTGTTGGCTTACTTTGGTTCACAGCATCACACAACATACTGGTATCTGCCTAACTCGCCTTTCTTTGTGGATCAAAAGGCGCGGGAGTTTAATCCGACCGGCGCGTCCCTCAAACCGAACAGCGGGCACTGAAAAATCAGTCCCGGGCAAGTGGTTTTAGTCTTTTACACTAGTAACCGCAATTGAGCGCAGGCCTTGTACACAGCCGTATCGTATAACATCTGACAAAGTGACTACGTACGTTTTCGCCTCCTTGACGAACTGCTAGACGCTATGTACGTGCCTGACTCGGGCTGAGATGGCCTCTGAGACGACCTATTCTTTGAAGACCAAGAGCGCGGGTAAAAAGTTTTGGTCCCCAGTTAGGCTGGCTAGCCATGAGGTCGGTAAAAAAAACTAACAGATTGTCGTACCTTCGATGAGGGGGGGGGTCGTTTTTTGCGGAGCACCTAGCAGGGTCTGGTGGCTCCGAATATGGCTGGTACCACGTTTTATCAGAAGAGGACGGCCTCCTGCGACCTAGGGAGCTTGAGGCCGTCCGCAAGCTCTTGGGCCGATTCACTCGCCAAAGCTGCGGTATATACCGAAAGGGTTCACGAATACCGGTGTTTGCGTCCCAAAAACCAAAAGGCGCTCGTATGGGTAAAGGAAAAGGGGCTGCGGTTGGCCCGTTTTATCGTGTCAAGCCGGGGTGGCCCCTCTTTCGGTTTATAGCAGAGAATCGGGTGGAGGCCCAGTCCTTGTGTGCCGTAGCTCGTTCCAAGCTTCGGGTAGGCGTTGTTCTAGTCACAGGCTCTAGCAAGCTTGCTCCTGATTTAAACGCGTAGTACTTGCTCCTCCTTACGCTTTACGGCACTCAGCTAAAATCCTTTCTCCACGAAAGCTCCCGTTTGCTGGGGGTTAAAAATTACGACCTTAGGGTTGAGGTGACCTGCGGCAGCCTTCTTGGTGTGCTCGCTTTTTTGGGGTACAGCACCATCTCCCAGTTTAAGCTCCTCCAAGACTTGGCCGTTTACGACCGTCCAAGCCAGCTGCACAGGTTTGTTCTTGTGTACAACGTTTTAAGTGTAAAATACGGGACTAGGCTCTCGGTCGTCCTCAGGGTGCGGGACTTTGATAGCGTACCTTCGGTGTCTAGGATCCACCCAGGTGCGGCCTGGTTAGAGCGAGAGGTTTGAGACCTTTTTGGCCTTTTCTTCAGCGGGCACGCCGACTTGCGGCGCCTGCTCACGGACTACGGCTTTGAGGGCCATCCTCTTAGAAAAGACTTTCCCCTGTCAGGGTATGTTGAGGTTCGTTACGACGTCGGAAAGCGGCGGGTACTTTACGAAAAAGTAGGGCTTGCTCAAGAGTATAGGGCTTTTAAGTTTATAAGCCCTTGGGTGGCGTAATACTGTGCCTACGTTATATGCTGACAGCGCTCCTTTACCTCGCAGGCGTATTAGTTGCTCTTTATGCGATCCAATCAAGGGACGTGACTCACTGTGTGATTGCTTTACTAGTACTTTTTGTTGGTGGAGGTGTTTATTTGATCGCGTTAGGAAACGAGTTTGTTGGCCTCTCGCTTATAGTGATTTACGCGGGGGCGGTTGCTGTGCTGTTTATGTTTGTCATTTTCACAGTCAACTTGTCAGTGGAGCAGGGTGTACCGCCAGCGCATAAAGCCTACATGCGGGCGGGAGCTCCTTTGGTGTGCGCCCTCTTCGGGGCTGAGGTGTTAGGTGTTATGTTTTGGGGACTAACCCTAGGATGGGGGTCAGCCCCCGGCCTGTCTTTTGGGTGGGGGTCTCAGCTTCTCGTGTACCAGGCCTTTGGCATAGGCGAGCTAAGCGGGATTGGGTTTTTTCTGTACCTGCATTCTTACCCTATTTTGCTGGGCCTTGGCCTGCTTATGGGCTTGGTCATGCTTTGCGTATCGGCCCTTTTTCTAGGCAATCGACTTTCGGGGCGGGCGGGATAAAACCCGACCCATCCGGTTGCTACCTTCCCTAGTCTAGTGGTAGGACCGCCCCTTTTCACGGGGCAGGCACGAGTTCGATTCTCGTGGGAAGGGGTGTTGCGCAAGGAGTCTAAGCTTTGATTTTACGACAACAGTGACGCAAGGATTATGCTCTGTATAAATCCAAACCAAAAAGGCCGCATCTTTAAAAAAACAAGCCTGGGCTCCTTTGTAAAGGGGTCTGTCCGTTTAAGGCGACATCGAAGAAACGACCTTAAAAAAAAGGTTAACTGGTGCTTTGTCTTAAGCACAAAACGAAAGCTCGTCCGCCGTGGGGGTGAGGGTGTTCGGTTTAAGTGCCCAAAGGTTATCCTTGTGGATGACAAAAAATCCCGTATCATTGGGACCCGGGTACGGGGGGCAGCCGTTCGAGAGCTTGCTCGGGGCTCATTAGAAGACCTAGCCCCAAAGATTTCTCGATTTGTTTAGCCAGCGTATGAAACGGACCTGCCAGGCGTCTCGATTCTTCTCCGGTACAAAACCATCAAACCAGTCTTGAATTATAACGCTGACTTCCTCTAGGACAAACACTAAGCTAGTAGTGTCAAAGCAAGGGCACTGCGCCTCCACCGTGTCTGTGGGTCGGTCTAAAGCATACTCGGGGTATAAAAAACGGGAGGAAATGGCTATTTATAAGATGGCTCGGGGGTTTGGCCGTCACATAAGGAAAAAACTAAAATTAAAAAACACTCGGTTAGGCCTAAGGGTTCGGGGTTTCCGGAGACGGGCTCTACTCGGTATGGTAGACGGGGGGTTGCGGTTCCATTGGGTACGAGAGGTTAAAAACCCGCCTTTCAATGGTTGTCGAAAGAAAAAGAGACGTAGGCGTTAGGGTGCTGGTCCTTTGCTCCCCCCTGTCTGTGGTCTGCCGCCGCCCCGTTGTTGCACCCTTACGCGTGGGCCGGTGTTGGTTAGTGCTTTCGGCGGGGGCTAGCCTAGGCACGCTCCCAGGAGTGCGCTGGCTGGGCTGTCATCTGCCTGGGGTGGCTCTTGCCTTAGCGGGGGTTAGGCCGCCTGTCATTTCCTTATTTAGCCCGTACTTCACGCGTCTGCGGTGGGGTCAGCTGTGGCCAGCGTCCGCCCTGCCTCGGTGGGACGGGGGCTTCGGCCTTCTCTCCCGGCATCTTCCGCCGTCGTGTGCTGCTGTCCCCGCCTTCAGGCCTCGCCGTGTTGGTGGGTTACTCCGTCGCTCTGTTAGGCGACCCTCTCGGTGGTCCTTATACGACTTTCGGATGTTCTATCCCTCACTCCAGCTTTGGGGAGGCTTAGACGGCGGGTTGGGCAGCCCCCGAGCCCGGCGGCGGGTAGGGTGTAGCTGGGTGCTGTGTAAGGCTTTGGCGGGCCTCACGCTTTCCGGGTTCCTGCACTCTCACTCGCCCGTATGCCGCCCGTTTTGGGCTCTAGGCCGGGTGTACGCGTCTCGCCCTCCTAAGCTTGGGGGCCACGCGTTAGCGGCGTTAAGCGCCCTTGCGCCCCGGCTTAAGGAGGGTCGTTTACGCGGGTTCGTTCCTAAGTACTACGTAGGCTTGGCCGCTCGGGGTGGCCAGGCTGGCGTGCCTTACAGGGGGCAGTCTGTAGCACTAAGCACATTTCAGCACCTAAAGGTAGTTCAGCAGCGTGTGGACTCTATGGGGTAAGTTGTTTTACCACAAGACACCTAGATGGCGTACAACTCGCGTAAGTGACTCTCAGACGCAGGTTACAGCAAAAAAAAGGGTACCGGCCTTCGTCCCCTACATGTGGGAAGAGTTTTGTCAGTGGGCGACGGGGTTGTCGTGGCTTCTGGGTTGGATCGCGCCCTATCGGGAGAGATGGTTCTTTTTGCAAACGGGGGTAAGGGGATGGTCCTTAACCTTGAAAAATCAGTAGTTAAGGTAGTTCTCTTTGGTTCCGAGCGTGAGGTCATGCAAAATGACTTTATTTTTCGAACGAAAAGCATCGTTAGTGTTGTGACTGGGTCCTACCTGCTCGGGTGCACGATTGACAGTATTGGTAACTCGCTTGAGGGGCCTAAGCCCCCTTATTCCCCTATGGATGCAAGCAAGCAGCGGGTTGACGTGAAAGCCCCTGGTATCATCGTCCGTCAGTCCGTTTTTGAGCCATTACACACAGGGTTAAAGGCGATCGACAGTATGATCCCTATAGGCCGTGGCCAGCGCGAGCTTATAATTGGGGACCGTCAGACCGGTAAGACCTGCGTTGCAGTCGACACAATGGTTAACCAGGCCCAAAGTACCAACACCCTTGGGGGCTCTGACTGCATGTACAGTGTATACGTGGCTGTTGGTCAGAAAAAATCTTCGTTGACTAGGATCTCGAAATCCTTACGTAACGCGGGCGCAGAGGGTAGCCTGGCCTCAGACTACGCTAACCTTGTGTCCGCGACTTCGTCGGACTCTTCTGCAATGCAGTACTTAGCGCCTTATACTGGCTGCACCGTTGGTGAGTTTTTTAGGGATAACGGTATGCACGCGGTTGCCGTATACGACGACCTAAGCAAGCAGGCTGTTGCTTACCGTCAGATGTCTTTATTGTTACGCCGGCCTCCTGCTAGGGATGCGTTCCCGGGTGACGTATTCTACCTTCACTCGCGCCTGCTCGAAAGGGCAGCAAAGCTCAACCCCGCTAACTACTCGGGCTCGTTAACGGCGCTGCCAGTGATAGAGACGCAGGCCGGTGACGTGTCTGCTTTCGTCCCTACCAACGTGATCTCCATCACAGACGGCCAGATCTTTCTAGACCAAGAGCTTTTCAAAATAGGGATTAGGCCCGCGGTTGACGTTGGTATTTCTGTGAGTCGGGTTGGGTCGTCGGCCCAAACTAAGGGTATGAAAGAGGTGGCTGGCTCTTTAAAGCTAGAGCTGGCGCAGTACCGTGAGGCCCAGTCTTTTGAGAAGTTTGGGTCTGACTTGGACCAAGTCACCCAGTTTAAACTCTCTCGGGGGGTCCGTCTTGTGGAGATACTCCGCCAAAGCCAGCTCGAGCCCCTAGATATTTCTAAGCAGATCATTACTATATTTGCTGGTATAAAGGGTTTCTTAGACAGCGCAAGCTTAGACCAAGTCGTAGGCTTTGTGGGCTGAATAAAGGCTAAAAAGCGGTCAGGCTCGCCAAAAGATCGTTACTGGGCGTTTGTAGAGGAGAGTCTTCGTTTAAACGGTTTTAAGATCTCGGAGCTCTCTCGGACCGGCATGATAGTTCTTTTGGGGACCTACTTCTTAAACGAGCCCCAAGGAGTCGAGGGCTAAGCCTGTATGATGCGGCCTGGTTTGCGTCTGAAAAAAGTTAAAAACCTAAACCTTAACTTCGGCCCTCAGCACCCGTCTGCTCATGGGGTGCTGCGCTTAGTTCTAGAGCTTGATGGCGAGCGGGTTGTCAAAGCTGATCCCCACATCGGCCTATTGCACCGCGGTACCGAGAAGCTTATAGAGCACAAATCCTACCTTCAGGCCCTTCCTTACTTTGATAGGTTAGACTACGTTTCTATGATGGCCCAAGAACACGGCTACTCCTTAGGGGTGGAGCGTCTTGTGCGCCGCGAGGTACCTTTGCGGGCTCAGTACATTAGGGTTATATTCTGTGAACTAACCCGTTTGTTGAACCACCTTTTATCGCTCACCACCCACGCATTGGACGTGGGGGCTTTAACTCCCTTTCTTTGGGCGTTTGAAGAGCGTGAGAAGCTCATGGAATTTTACGAGCGCGTGTCTGGCGCGCGCATGCACGCCGCGTACATCCGTCCAGGGGGGGTTTCTTCTGACGTGCCTCTAGGCCTTTTGGGAGATATACACCAGTTTGTTGCCGGGTTTAGTTCGCGTATAGACGAGATCGAGGAGCTTCTTACCCCAAACCGAATCTGACGTCAAAGGCTGATAGGCATCGGTTGCGTCACAAAGTCCGAGGCGTTACGCCTGGGTTTTAGTGGTGTGCTGCTCCGAGGTTCTGGGGTCAAGTGAGACTTGAGAAAAAGCCAGCCTTACGAGGTGTACTCGCAGCTTAATTTCTCAGTACCTACCGGTCTTCGCGGGGACTGCTACGATCGTTATGTGGTTAGGGTAGAAGAGATGCGGCAGAGCCTTCGAATCGTAGAGCAGTGCTTGGAGAGACTACCATCTGGCCCAGTTAGGGTTGATGACTACAAAATTGTTAAGCCGTCCCGCTCGCATATGAAAACTCGGATGGAGTCGTTGATACACCATTTTAAGCTTTCGACCGAAGGTTTTTGCGTTCCGGCCGGGGAGACTTACGTTGGGGTTGAGGCGCCAAAAGGAGAGTTCGGGGTGTACCTCGTGTCTGACGGAACCGGTAGGCCGTACCGGTGCAAGGTTCGGGCGCCCGGCTTTGCCCACCTTGCGGGGCTTGAGTATATGTCCCGGGGTCACATGCTTGCGGACGTAGTTACTATAATAGGGACCCAAGACATAGTTTTTGGGGAAGTAGACAGGTAGGTCTGATGAGCCTAGTTAAGCAGTACTCTCTCTTAAAGCATAAAAACCAGTTTAACCTCGTCTGCGGTTGGTCCGTTAGTAGGTCACAAGCCGTAAAAGGAAAATTAACCCCAGCTCGGGTGGTGCGCCTTCGTCTAAAAAGCTACGGCCTTTTGGGCCCCTTGTGTGGGCCCCTTGTGTGGGCCCCTCACAAACGTTCTACGGTAGGTGGCATCGCCTTTCTGTTCAAGGGCCAGGCTTTACCCGGCTCTTGGTCGGGGGTTGTAGGCAGCTTGCGGGCGACACCTACGCCAATTTTTCGGGTTCTACCTCACCTAGCCTGTTTCCGGTCCTCTAGTCTAGCCCAGGTCCGGCTTGTGTTAGTTTTGCGTGCGATCCGATCCCGGCTATTACATCGAATATCTTAATCTTTTAACACTACTCTTTGTTAGCGCTATTCTTGGGGTTATCTTGTTAGGGGCGTCGGCGTTACTTTCAAGGCCCCGGGCTGCAGATTGAGAAAAGGTGTCGACCTACGAGTGTGGGTTTGAGCCTTTTCACGACGCCCGGGGCTCCTTTAATATCCGTTTTTTTTTGATTGCGGTTCTCTTTGTGGTGTTTGACCTTGAAATAATTCTCCTCCTCCCTTGAGTGTCACAGCCCGAGCTGGTAGGGGGGGTCGGTTACTACGTTGGTTTAGAGTTCTTAGTCGAGCTGCTTGTAAGCCTAGCCTTAGTCATGGAGATGGGGGCCTTGGACGTGTCTGAGGGCCGAGATATCTAGCCCCTACGCACCTCCCGTGCTAGGGGGGTGGGGCTTTGGTTGCCTTAGACACCATGCTTGGTGGGTTGCGCTCTATCCTTGGTGTGCCTTTTATCCACGAAGTCCTTCTCACACTCATAGCGTCCGCGTCACTCTTGGGTTACTTTGGTTTGCGCCTTCGGGCAAGGTGGGTATTGTTGTTCCTTTCTTACGCGTTGTTTTTGTCTTTCTGGGGGGTAAAGGTCTTCGGCTTGGGCGTGCCAGGTCCCGTGCACGGCCCTGGGGTGTTTGCAAGCGAGAGCCTGCAGCTGCTTGAAGCGTTTTTAGGTTTCTTTTTTCTCTGCTCGTTACTTGTGGGCCTTGCTCTGGTCCGTGTGTGCCCGCTGTCTATAACGTTGTCGGCTTTCATACTTTTGGCCCTTTGGGTGTCGTTGCTTGCTTCTGAGTGATTCTTTCTTTGGGTTTGGCTTGAGGTTGGGGCGGTGTTGTCGTACGGGCTTGTGGCCCTAGGCCGAACTTCAGCTTCGATTGAAGCCGCGGTTAAGTACTTTAGCGTGGGCCTAATCAGTTCGGGTGTTCTGGCTTTTGGCATTGTTACACTCGGCCTAGCATTTGGGGATAGCGCGTTATACCGTCCGGGATGGTCTGCGGTAGAGGTGGCCTGATTTTCAGGTTTTTTGCTGTCTCCCCTATTGATCAAACTAGGGGCTGCCCCTTTTCACTTTTGAGTGCCTGATACATACGAGGGTGCGCCTTTATTTACAACAATTTTTCTATCGGTTGTCGTAAAGTTAGGGCTATTTTTTGTGCTTGTCAAGGTGTTGTGCGCCTGTTGTGTCGTAGTAGACCCCCTATTAGGGGGGGTTGGCTTGTGCGCAGCACCTCGCTTGCTTTTAGCCGTTGGGGGCCTTTTTTCTATGTTTTTTGGGGGGTTTGGCGCACTATTTCAAAACCGACTTAAGCGTTTACTCGCGTATAGCTCAATAGGCAACCTTGGCTTCGCCCTTTGCGGGCTTACTTCGGTTGGGGTGGGGGGGTTGGCCTCGTCCATCACCTACATGCTAGTTTACTCATTTTCGATGCTACTTCTGTTCACGGTGGTTGTCAAGTACAGGGCGGGTAGGGGAGTTGGGCGTACGAGCTCGGCTCGTTATAGCGTGGTTTTTGTGACAGATGTGTCACGATTGCTTGAGTCGGGCCCGTACGTCGGCCGTGTCCGGCCGTATATTTTTATATCAACCCTTTTTTCCCTTGCTGGCATCCCCCCTCTAGCGGGGTTTTGGGCGAAGTACTTTGTACTCGAGTCTCTTGTACTTAAGGGGGGTTACCTAGGCTTAGGTCTAGCGGCCTTCGCTTTTGGGTACAGTGTTTTGGCCAGCTTCTACTATCTCAACTTGATAAGACTCGCGTGTCATACGCGGGCTAGTTATGGGGTTGTGCCCGAAGAAAAAGCAGGTCGGGGGCTACTACTGGCCGGCTTAGTCCCGTTTAGGGCTGACTGCCTCAGGGTTTCTGCACAAATGGTCTGCTGGTCCACGGTGTTGTACGGGTGGGTGGTTCTTCCCCAACAATTTTATCGTGTTGTAAGCGGGGGGTTGGGTCCAGATCTTCTGCTGTTGAACCCGCTATTTCAGGCCAGTGCCTCTCCGTTATTTTAGCTTTTGGGGTTAGCGTAGGCTGTGGGCATAAAGAGTGTAGAACACGTGAGTCGTTTAAGGTGTCTCGGCCTTCTTAGCCGCAAGCGTTTGCGGGTTCTTTTCGTTTCTGACTTTTCTCCGCATGTGTCTCGGTTTGTCCGGCGCTGTGCGTTAGCAGCAGGGTACGGCTGCGTTTGCCTGCCCACCCAGGTGTGTGGTGCGGTGTCTAACTCGTGGTACGCGTCGGTCGGTCTTGACTATCAGTCTTCCGCGTCTTTGTACGATATCAAAGCAGACTTAGCCATTTGTGTTAGTTCCTATCCCGAGACCGCGGCAGAGGTCCGCATGCTCGGCCTTCCTTCGTTTTACTTGAACCCTAAAACCTCAGATGACGCCTGTTACCTGTCTGTGTGCTTTCTTATCCTGCTCCGCTGTTTTAGCTAGATAGCTTGCAGGGGGGCGTAGCTTAGCGGCAGAGCACCTGCTTGTCACGCAGGAAGGCGCGGGTTCGATTCCCGTCGCCCCCGAATTTTATTTGTGGCGCATAGGTTAACGGCAGACCGTTGGGTTTTGATCCCAAAAGTAGGGGTTCGATCCCCCTTGTGCCAACACGTTGTAAAGGGCGGTTTAGTTTGTGTTCGAGTGGGTTTGATCCCTACCCCTTTTGTGGTAAAAAAAAGTAACGTATCTGAGTGAGCCATAGTTCCTGATCGACGTAAAAAGCCTAAGTTTCGGTTCTGGGGCGCCTTTTCTAAAAAAAAGGGTGCCCGCCTAAGAGTAGCTTCCCGGCGTAATCGGCTCCGCCGTTCAGTAGTCCGCTACTGAAGGGTCCTTAGCCTACGCGTGCGGTTTACCCGTCCTCGGGCAGGCACTCGGCCCCGTTACTTGTTCCCGCGCCGCTCTGTTCCGCGCATAACGTCCTTTGTAAAGCGCCTGCCAACTCGAGTCAAAAAGCGCTTGCTAGTTCGGATGCTATTTGGCTGGAAACGCATGCGGTTAAACAGGGCTCAGACCTGGCCTCGGACCCGGACCCGGACCCGGACCCGGACCCGGACCCGGACCCGGACCCGGACCCGGTGGCCCAAACCAAAAAAGGGCTACACGGGTCGCTGATTCAGGCGGAAAAGGTGGCAGAAAAAAAAAGAGCCTTTTACAGTGCTCTTCAAGCAATACTTCAATACCCGTTACCGCCCGCCAATTAAGCTTAAGGGCATAGGCCGTCTTTTGTTCTTTCACCTAAGGGCCTTTAGACTTCACTACAGGTTAAAACGTAAGTTCTGCAAACGGGTTGTGCGGGGGATTAAGCGGGGGGAGAACCGTCTCGGGTCCCTTACCCACCAGTTTGAGGGTCGGTTAGACTCGGTTCTTTACCGGCTTAGGTGGGCGTCCAGTATCCGTGAGGCTAGGCAGGCGGTCTTAGGCTGCCGTATTTACGTCAACGGCAGGCCCCGACTCAGCCCCTCTTATGTTCTTAGGCCCGGGGACAAGTTAGTTCTTGTAGGTGGGCGCTCCTCCCTCAACCGTCACATCCGCAAGGTGTGGACCTGGTCTCACTGAAAAGCGCGCCCCCCGTACTCTCGGGCCCCAAAAGGTTACATAGTAAACCCCTACCTGTACCGAAAGTGGAGGCGGACCCAAAACAGGCTGCCGTGGGTGCGGTTTTTGTGCTACTGGGGGGGTTGCTCCCCTAGTTTTACAGTAAACTACAACATACTGAGTGCCATTTATAAGCCAGAAGGTCGCAGAGCGCCCGGCCCCTCAGGCCGTAAGTGCTACATCGGGCCGGGCCGGGCCTTTTGGGCCCGACTTGTCCCCGCCTTCTTAGACTACGAATAGGTTACTTGCGAAGGCAGGCCCTATTAGTGCCCCAGCTTGACGTGTGTAGCTTCCTCAACCAGGTTGTGTGGTTGACCGCGGTTTTTGTGTCGCTTGTGTCGATTTTCTACTCCACCGCGTTTTCTCCTTACACCAAAACTAACTGGAGTCGGATCGCTTTCGTCCGCCTGCTAAGCCAGGTCCCAAAGGTTGTCGTAGATTCAGCAAGTTTAGCCCGGGAGTTGTCACCCGTGTCTGGCCTCTTCGCGTACGTAGGTTCGAGCGACCCCGCGGTTTTGCACCCTTTGTACAAAAAGGGGGGTCAGGTGTGCACGGTTAGCGCCTCGTTTTACTCTCTGGTGCTGGTGGCCCGCGCGTGCCACAGTTAGCGTATAGGTGTCTGCTTTATTCGCACAGTCCCCCCTGTTTGGGGTTGCAATTTACCTCGTTGGTCTGTACGGGCTTACGTCAAACAAGCGAAACCTGATAGTTCTTCTGGTATCTGCAGAAGTCATTGTGCTAGGCATAGTCATGTGTTTTAGCTGGTTGTCCGCTTTGTATCAACACCCGTTATGAGACTCCTACGCCTTAGTGGTGGCCGCAGTTGCCGCCGCCGAGTCGGCACTGGGTCTGTCGCTGACCCTTTTATGGTACAAGGCTCACGGTGATATCCGCCTGCGTAGGCAGCCGTGGTTAAGGTCTTAGTGGGCAACCGGGTAGGGGCTGGTTAGCTTGCTGCTCCGTGCAATAGTTTAGGGGCAGAACATTGGCTTGCAAAGCCAAGGGCGGCGGTTCAAATCCGCCTTGCACCTGTGCCCAAATTGACGCACGTCGTGGTCAGCAGCCCGCTCGAGCAGTTCGCTGTTGATATTTTGGTAGGTCTAAGCTGGTACAGTGCCGCACCTGGAAAACTTAACGCACTGCCCCTAGTTACAAACATAAACGCGTTTATGCTTGTAGTTGGGGCCCTGATTATTCTGAGCTATCGTTACCTAGGTCTGAGGGGCGCGCGCGTGTCTGCGGGTCTCTTGCAAGGTTTTTTTGAAGTGGTGTACGGGTTTGTTGGCGGTTTGGTCAAGGAAAATACTTCTCTAAAAAACCCCGTACTAAAGGTTTTTACCCCTTATATCCTAGTGGTATTCTTGTTTATCCTAGGATCAAACTTTGCGGGAATGGCTCCCTACAGCTACACAGTGACAAGCTCTTTGATAAACACGTTTTCCCTGGCTTTGGCCACCTTTATTGGTATAAACGTTATAGGGGTTTGGCTCCATAAATCAGGTTTTTTGGGCTTATTTTTGCCCCCTGGCTGCCCTTTAGCTATAGGGCCCCTAATCATCCTTATAGAGACTGTATCGTACGGGGCTCGGGTGCTGAGCCTGTCCATACGGTTGTTTGCAAATATGATGGCTGGCCATACTCTTTTGGCCATACTTGCAGGGTTTGCCTGGCAAATGCTTTCATCGGGTGGGGTCTGGCTCATAGTGGTTGGGGGCCCCCTTCTCATCATCCTTGCGGTAAGCGGTCTTGAGATCGCGGTTGCCTTTTTGCAAACATACGTGTTTACGGTTCTTGTTTGCTTATACGTACGTGACGCAGCAGAGCTGCACTAGGAGATGTAGGCGGCTGTGGCTCAAAGGTAGAGCGCTAGGTTGTGAGTTTAGAGGTTGTGGGTTCAAGTCCCACCAGCTGCCCGTGCTTTCTTTGTGCGCGCTGGTGCCCTTCGCGGGTTTTTGACTGCTTTGTTTTACACGTATTTCCGAGAAACGCGGATTAAGTCCCCAAATTGTTGGTGCCGTAGCGAGCGCACTAACTGCGTTGATTGCTTTTAGCTTTTGGATTAAATTCACAAGTGTTGGCGCTGAGCTCGAACTGTACCGATTTACCGAAACGGCTAGCTGGTTTACAGGTCGTTGGGTTGAGTACACGCTCGGGGTCGACGGGCTTTCTATATTTTTCATCGCCCTCACCGCTGTCCTGACCGCGATGTGCTTGGCGTTTAGTGCGCGCTCTACCGCAAAAGAGGGCGGCCTATTTGTCGGCCTCTTTCTCCTCATGGAGGCTCTCCTAATTCTGGCTTTCTCGTCTCTTACCCTTCTCGGTTTTTACGTGTTCTTTGAGGCTACCCTTATCCCCATGTTCCTGATTGTAATTGTCTGGGGCTCTCGTTCTAGGAAAGTGCGCGCGGCCTACTACCTGTTTTATTACACCCTCTGCGGTTCTGTCCTAATCTTGTTTTGCATACTTTACCTGTACTCCGCCGCAGGATCAACTCACCCCCATCATATAGGGGCTTACAGCTTCCTTCCGACAGAGCAAGCTCTTTTATGGGGGGCTCTCTTTGTTGGCTTAGGTGTAAAGGTTCCGGTGATCCCATTCCATATCTGACTGCCTGAGGCTCACGTTGAGGCCCCTACAGGAGGGTCTGTTATGCTGGCGGGGCTTCTGCTTAAGCTGGGGGGCTACGGTTTTGTGCGGTTCGCTATACCCATGTTTGTTAAGGTCTCGTTCTACTTCGCCCCGCTTGTGTTGGTTGTTGGGTCCCTTAGCGTGGTGTACGGGTCGCTTACAACTCTGCGGCAAATTGACCTCAAAAAGATTATCGCGTATTCCTCGGTCGCCCACATGAATCTTGGCCTCCTTGGCTTATTCGCGTTAAACCCGCAGGCCCTTGGGGGCGGGCTAGCGCTAATGGTTGGCCATGGTCTTGTGTCGGGTGGGCTCTTTTTTGCAGTCGGGGTTTTGTACGACAGGCACCACACCCGGGCAGTTAGGTACTACGGAGGTTTGACCCAAGCCATGCCTGTGTTTTCGGGGGTCTTTTTGTTTTTGTCTCTCGCAAACATGGGCCTCCCCGGTACAAGCAACTTTATAGGTGAGGTGCTTGTATTTGTTGGCTTGTTGTGCCGCTCTCCCCTGTCTGCGGTGCTGGCTTCTGTGGGTATGGTTCTTGCTGCAGGCTACTCCCTTTGGTTGCACAACCGTGTCAACTTCGGTAGTCTAAAATTGCGCTATCTCAGGTCCGCTGTAGACCTGACGCGGGGAGAGTTGGGGGTTTGCGCGCTGCTGTGTGTGCTGTCGGCTCTGATGGGCGTGTACCCCGCCCCCGTATTGCGTGTGATGTGAGTTCCTGTCAGCTGAGCCTTAGGTGTCTAAGGTCGGGCTGACCCCTTGTGACTCTGTATGTCTAAGCAAAATCCCCAACTTTACTGGCACCGCCGGGTGCTTAAGTTTAACCCCGTTGACCCCTTATTTGGGTCGTGGTTTGTTATGAAATTTATAAATTGCCTGCCGTTAAAAAGCCGGCAAAAAAGAGTTACGCTAGCCTACTTGGTGCTATCGCGTCTCAAGCGTAAGTACCGGGTAGACCCTAGTTTTATTCTTGTCTTTTTGATCCAAGCCTACCGACCCCCCCTGTGGATTGTGTCCTACTCGTACGGGGTGAAAGAGCACAAGAGTCCGCGCCCTCTTCCGTTGATGAAGCAGTATAAGTACGGTTTGCGTTGGATTTTAAAGTCGGCCTTTCAGCGGTCTGAAAATTCTTTAGAAGATAGGTTGTACGCCGAGTTAGTCGATCTTGTGGAGCGGCGCTCAAAGGTGCTAAAGTGGCGCCAGGCCCTGTTAAAAGACATTTTCTATAATAGGTTTAACGTGCTCAATCGTCGTAGACGTTAATAAAAGGGTCGGGGGTGAGCCCCTCCCCCTTTCATGAATCACGCTAGAAAAGCAGCTTACGGTCGTCTTAAGGATGAAAAAAAAACCTTTCGTTCGGTAGGGTCGGAGTTACTGCACCGGCCCCGCGCTGATCTACGCGCTAGAGATACTAGCAAAGGTGCCGCCCTGTTTGTGGCTAAAACACTGCGATCCTTGGGAGCTCACTGTGCACTACATCCGCCCGCCAAGGTAGGCGGCACGTCTGCCACCCCTCTTGGGTTGGGATCAAAAAACTTGGCATTGTTATCTCCCCGTTACGAGCGCCTTTTTTCTGCAGGCTTTGCCTTTAAACAGGCCCTGAGTATGCGGCGTTACGAGCGGTTTTGGAAAAAAGGTGGATTGCCACAATATCAGGCCAGGGGTTTGGGGCGGTGGGCAAGTTGGCGGCGGCTTCGGCGTATGCGCCGTAGCATAAAGCGGGCTCTTCCTAGGCATAGCGCGCTGGCAAGGTTCTTGCTCCTTCGTAGGCATAGTCGACGGGCGATTCCTCGGGGTAGGCTTACTTTAAAGGGTTACACGGGTGGGCGCGCCTACCCTGTTTACGGGAGCTTCGGCCGTCTCCAAAGCGGGAAGGTTGGCCCCGCTTTCTGGGTTTTGGGCTTTAGGCGTGCCCTAAAGCGCGCACTTTTTTTAAGAACGTGGCCAGAGTCACCTGCGTTAGTGCTTCCGTTGGCCCTTAAAAGCGGGTTTCTATTAAAAGGCCGCCTTCGTTTGCAGCGCTTGTTAGACCCCTACCTCAGATCAGAGCTAACCGAATCGCAGGTGGCTGGCCGCCAGGCCAGCGGTCTATCTTCACCCGGCTTGCCCGGCTGGCTCAGTCGTTTTTTTAGGTATGACGCCTCTCGTTGGGGCCGTTGCTACGGGGTCCGCGAGCTATCTCACTCACGATTTGGGCGGAGGGCGGGGTACTTAGCCGAGTACAGCCGGCCTGCGGTACGCTATAAAAAAGGGGGGGTTATTTCTGATTCAGGGTGATGGTTAAGCCGGGGAGAGGTCCGGCAGCTGCTTAGGCTAGGGGCCCTGCGAACTTCGGCCCTTTACTCTCCAGATGGGCCGCGGTGGTCCACCTCCCGCTTGTTTAGCGTGCGCTTGTGTTACCAGTGTTGGGGGGTGCTGCGCTCTGGTAGCTCTTGAGTTTTTAAAAACGTAAAAAATGGTAGCTATTGAGTTTTTAAAAAGAATCTTGATTACCTAGGCCCCGACAGTGTTTGTGGTGCCCTTTCTTGGGCCCTTTACGGTTGGTCAAGGGCCTGAGTCAGTGGCGTTGTAGCCCGGGCGTTAGGGTTGTTAGGGCAGTGCGTTGCGGTAGCCTTCTGCGTAGTAGATACGTGCATAATGGTTTTCGTCTTTTTTTCGATAACGGCTCTCTTACTCCTCGGCCCAGTACTTGGTCTTGGCCTTTTCCACCTTATACTGCTGGCTGTCCTTCTCCGGTTATGGGTCAGTTTTCTTCGGTGAACCAACGGTGGTAAAGGCTCGGCCTAAGTGCTCACGTACTCTGAAGGGGCGCCGGGCTTACGGCCCGGATAAGCACGTCGCTTAACCCCTTGATGTCAATAGCCCAGCCTCATGTTTGAATTACTGTGGCCTTGCCTCCCGGTTTCTCGGCCCAGCCTAGTGCTACGGGTAGGGGTGACGCCCTCTTTTTAAAGGGGGGGTTTGGGATAGGGCGGTTAGCCCTCCCCCCTTCTAGCGTGCTAAGAGCCCAACGCGGACAGCTAGAGTTGGGCGTGCGTGTGGGTCAGGAAGGCGGCCTACTTGTTTTTAGCCAAAAAGTTCACGCCCGTCTAAATAAGTGCGTTGCCACCCTCGCTGGTTTCTCGGTTTCGGGGTTCAAGCTCGTTGGACGGGGTTACCGCGTTACGGCGTTTGCAGGCCGGCGGTGCTTGGTACTTGAGCTGGGTTGGTCAGGAAAAAAGGCAGTCCCGCTGCCTCTAAGCGTTAACCTCCGCATTATCACAAGGTACACTTTTGAGTTGCACGGTTTAGACCGGGGTGCGTTGCGTAGCATAAGCAGGCGTATTCGTCAGCTGCGCCCACCAAACGCCTATACCCAAAAAGGTATCTTTGTGGATGCGGAAGTGCTCCGGCCTAAGCAGGGTAAGGCCTCTCAGTACTAGGCCCGCTTTTATCAATGCGTCAGCCCTTGTGCCACTTTGTGTCAGCATTCAACCAAGCGTTGGAAAAGAAAAGACCTTCTTTTTCGTTTGCTTACTTTAGGCAGTTTGTCCCTCTTATGAGGGTGTTGGTCTCAGAAGGTTACGTGCAGTACTACACATTAGAGGGCCCCCGGGTTCGTGTTTACTTAAGGATGTCACAAGAGGGTCCTTTGCTCTCGAAGGTTAGGCTAGGCTCAACACCCGGGCGTAAGAAATACATAGGGTGGAAGGAGTCAAAAAAGGGGGTATTTTGTCAGCTGGCTCTTGTCGGCAGCGACGTCCAATCAAACCTTACAATGCCCCACCTGCGCCAGGGTGGTATTCTTTTACTTGAGGTTGCTTAGGCGGGTGTAGCTCAACGGTAGATCGCTCCACTCATGATGGGGAAGTTATGGGTTCGAATCCCATCACCCGCAGAGGCGTGGCTGAGCGGTCGAAGGCGCCTGCTTGCTAAGCAGTTACGGCTACGAGCCGTCGCAAGTTCGAATCTTGTCGCTTCTACGTGCTTTAAAACGGAGTATGGCCGAGCGGCCGAAGGCGGGGGCCTGTAAAGCCCTTTGGAGACACGCGTAAGTTCGAATCTTACTGCTCCCAGCAGCTTGGGTAGCTCAGTTGGCAGAGCGTTAGACTGAAAATCTAAAGGTCGGCGGTTCGAACCCGCCCTCAGGCGCTAAACCGTTCGTGTGCGCTTCCGCCTAGAAAGGGCGGCCCACCCGTGTACCCGTGCGTCTTAAGGAGGCTGGCTTGGTTCTCAGGTGGCGCAACAGGCGAGAAACAGCCCAAGAAAGATAAAAACACGCCCAGGAAACTGAAACATCTTAGTACCTGGAGAAAAAGAAACTTCGAGCCCGTTAGTAGTGGCGAGCGAACGCGGGGGCGTGCGAAAATCAGTTTGGAAAACTGTATCCCTGGGGGGTGATAGTCCCCGCAACAGATACCTAGTAAAGCGGTCGCTTGAAAAAAGAGGGCCCGCCCTCTAAAAACTTCGCCTGAGTTTCCGATAGCGTACAGTACTGTGAAGGAAAGCTGAAAGATCATCCTATAGGAGTTGAAATATCGAGCTAAAACCTTAGGAACCCCAACTATACTAGCGTACCTTTTGCATAATGGGCTGACAACTTAACGCCCGTGGCAAGTGTAAGCGTCGGACGCGTAGCGAAAGCAAGTCTTAAGGGGCCAAAAGCCGCGTGCGTTAGGCCCGAAACCGGGTGATCTACCCTTGAGCAGGCTGAAAGGTTACTAGAAGGCCCAACCCTAGTGTGTGGCAAAATACAGGGAAGACTTGTGGGTAGGGGTGAAAGGCCAATCAAACCCGGAGATAGCTGGTTCTCTGCGAAACCTATTTAGGTAGGGCGTTGCCGTGACAAGGGGTAGAGCTCTGGGCTGCAGACGGGGGCGAGGGCCTTACTGATGCAGCCTAAACTTCAAATACTGAGGCAGCAGCCAGACCGCGGGTGATAAGGCCCGCGGTCAAAAGGGAAACAGCCCAGACTGCAGGCTAAGGCCCGCTATTGGCTATAAGAAAAAAGGTAGAAACGGCTATAACCTCCCTAGTGATAGGCTTAGAAGCAGCCACTCATTAAAGAAATCGTTAAAGATCGTGGGACTAGCCTATACCTGCCGCAAATTAAGGACTCAGGCCAAGCTGATGCCGCAGTTACGGTAGCAGAGTGTGTGGTTTAGGCAGAAGCTTTTTTGTAGAGAAAAGTTAACTACTCCGCAGCAACACTGTTAGCATGAGTAACTAAAACTAACGTTAAACCGTTAGCACCGAAAGCCCGGGGTTTGCTGTTTTAGGACAGCCCTCTACAGCGTGATACGGTCCCTAAGGGGCGGCCTAAAAAGGCTGCCCGACGGCTGCTCTGGCTTCGAACCAGCCAAGGCTAAAAAAACACTAAACCGTACTAAACCAATGCAGGCGGGCAGGTTGAGCATACTCAGGTGGTTGGGTTAACAGCGCTTAAGGAACTCGGCAAATTGACCCTGTACCTTCGGAATGAGGGGTGCTCGCATTGGGGCGAGCCTAAAAACACAAGGGGGGGGCGACTGTTTACTAAAAACACAGAACTCTGCGAAATAGCAATATGACGTATAGGGTTTGACACCTGCCCGGTGCCATTGAGCAAAAGCAGGGTGTGCAAGCGCCCCGTATAAGCTTCGGTAAACGGCGGCTGTAACTCTGACGGTCCTAAGGTAGCGAAATTCCTTGGCGGGTAAGTTCCGTCCTGCATGAATGGTGTAACGACTTCCCCGCTGTCTCAAGCGCTGTCCCAGTGAAATTGAAATTCTTGTGAAGATGCAAGAAAGGCGTGGCTAGACGGAAAGACCCTGTGCACCTTTACTATAACCTTGTGTGCCCTTAAGCACGGCCTAGCTCAGCATAGGTGGGAGCTTTTTGTTAAGATTAGGCTTTAGTGAGATACCACCCTAGCCTGTGTTTGGGGGGGGTTGTAAGGTTGGTAGTTTGGCTGGGGTGGCCGCCTCCTAAAAGGTAACGGGGGTGCGCAACGGTGGGTTCGACCCGATTTATCGGAGTAAGAGCGTAATGGTACAAGCCCGCCTGACTGCAAGATCGACAAATCAAGCAGGGACGTAAGTCGGCCATAATGACCCGGCGGTGCTGAGCGGAAAGGCCGCCGATCAACGGATAAAAGGTACGCCAGGGATAACAGGCTAATAACCCCTAAGAGACCAAATCGCCGGGGTTGCTTGGCACCTCGATGTCGGCTCATCACATCCTGGGGCTGTAGGCGGTCCCAAGGGTTCGGCTGTTCGCCGATTAAAGTGGTACGTGAGCTGGGTTTAGAACGTTGTGAAACAGTTCGGTCCCTATCTGCCACGCTAAGGGTTAAAAAGGGTTACCCCAGTACGGGAGGATCGGGTAACAGCAGCCAATGGTGGCCTGGTGTGGGTCTTTACCGCCCGCAACAGGGGAGCCACGCTGTATCGCATAACCGCTGAAATCATCTCAAGTGGGAAGGCCCCTTTACACAGCCCTAAGGCAGTAAAAGACTACTACATAGGCGCGCCTGTTTGAGTCGGCGACGAGTTGCAGGCTGTACTAACCGAGTTAGGGTATAGCCCGTTTGGTGGAAAGGCAGACACGCTAGCCTCAAAAGCTGGTCATTATCGGTTCAAGTCCGATAACGGGCAATGTGAAACCCCTTTGAGCCGCACGACGTTCTGCGGTGGCAACTGTCTAAAAAAGGTGCACTTATCCAGCTATGCCGTTTTTTGGCCGCTGGGCCGTCCTTAGGCCGTTGGGCTCAGTCCCGGTTAGGCCCTCTTTTATTTTGTGTAGGCCAAAAAAACCGCCGGCTTCGTTCTGTGTGCCTACTTAGCCTAAAGTCTCGCGGTGTTTTTCGTTTCGCCCGTGCTTCTCGGTCGCAGCTTAGGTGGCTTTGTTTAGCGGGCCTACTTCCGGGTGTTTCCAAGTCAGGCTAATGGCCACACGCAGGCAGATTGCTCAGGGTTGTCGAAAGAAAAAACCAAAAAAAAGCCTAAAAAAGGCGTTGGACGGCTGCCCTCAGAAAAGGGGCATTTGCGTTCGCGTCTTAACACGGAGCCCGAAAAAACCAAATTCTGCCAGGCGCAGGGTGGTTAAGGTTAGACTCTCCAATAAAAAACAGGTATTTGCGCATGTTCCGGGTGAGGGGCATAACCTTAGCCCTTTCTCAACCGTTCTCGTCCGGGGAGGTAACGTTAAGGACCTGCCCGGCGTACGCTACCGGGTTATTCGCGGGGTACGGGACCTAGAGCCTGTGTATCTGCGGATGAACGGTCGCTCTAAGTACGGTACTAAAAAACTTGCGAAATAACCGGGCTTAAGGCGCGTGGTCAGCTTATTTTGCGGGGTAGTTCTTGCAAACATACGCAAAGTGTAGGCACTGTCCTTTGGGGTCCGCCCCTGTCCCGAGTTAGCGAACTACAGGAATAGATAACTGGGTTTGATCCTGGCTCAGAATGAACGCTAGGGGTATGCATGACACATGCGAGTCGACAGTTGTGGCGGACGGGTGAGTATAGCAGGCAGGTTGCCTAACAGTCCAGAAAAAATTCTGGATAAGCCCTTGGGCTAAAAGATTGATCGCTGTTAGATACGTCTGCGTAGGATTAGGTAGTCGTAAAGAGCCGATGATCCTTAGCTGATCTGGGAAGGATGCACAGCCACATTGGAACTGAGACAAGGTCCAAGCTCCGTAGGAGGCAGCAGTGAGGAATATTGGGCAATGGGCGACAGCCTGACCCAGCAATATCCCGTGATCGAAGAAGGCTACGGTCGTAAAGGTATGTGGGTGGTGAAGATGATGACGGTAGCTGCCCAAAAAGTCCCGGCTAACTCCGTGCCAGCAGCCGCGGTAATACGGGGGGGGCAAGTGTTATTCGCAATGACTGGGCGTAAAGCGTACGTAGGCCGTTTGTATTAAGCTTTAGGTGAAAGGCTAGGGCACAACCTTAGTGTATCCTACAGCATAACAAACTTGAGTTGGGCAGGGGGGGGTAGAATTTTCAGGGGAGGGGTAGAATCCACGGATACTGAAAGGAATGCCAAAGGCGAAGGCAGCCCCCTGGGCCCAACTGACGCTAAAGTACGGAAGCGTAGGTAGCAAATAGGATTAGATACCCTAGTAGTCTACGCCGTCAACGATGGGTATTGGCAGCTGCGCTGCTAAGCTAACGCGTTAAATACCCCGCCTGGGGAGTACGGTCGCAAGATTAAAACTTAAAGGAATTGACGGGAACCCGCACCAGCGGTGGGGCATGCGGTTTAATCCGATACTACGCGTAAAAGCTTACCAGCTCTTGTACAAACAGGTGTTGCATGGCTGTCGTCAGCCCGTGTCGTAAGATGTTTGGTTAACTCCTTTAACGGGCGTAACCCTTACCCGTCCCGGGGACCGCTATTAAAGCAATAGAGGAAGATAAGGACCACGCCAAGTCGTCATGGCCCTCATGAGCTGGGCTACACATGTGTCACAAAGCCGCACACAACGAGATGCGATGAGGCGACTCGGAGCAACCTTTAACGTGCGGCCTAGTTCGGATTGTTCCCTGAAACTCGGGAGCATAAAGGCGTAATCGCTAGTAATCGCGTATCATTACGGCGCGGTGAATAGGAGTCCGGGTTTTGTACACACCGCCCGTCACGCGCGGAAAGCCGGCTTTGCCCGAAGAGTTTTGAGAAATGTGTGGTACCGTTGCACATACTCGAGCTTTACGGTGGGGTTGGTGATCGGGGTGAAGTCGTAACAAGGTAGCTGTAGGGGAACCTGTAGCTGGAGAAAAGCCAAGGTCAAATGGTGGGGTAAGCCAGTTCGAATCTGGTACCATTAATGGGAAAACGTACAAACGCTATAGCGTTGCGCCTAGCCAGCCGTCAGCGGTGGCAGTCTGAGGCAAGTAGGTCCGACCACCTTAAAAAGGCCGATCCGCGCTTCAGCCAAAAGTTAACCTTTGCGCTAAAACGGTCGCTCTGGCAATTTAAAGTTGAGCTGTTACACACTCTTGTGCTTAGGCCCAGCTTTGCCTGCCAGGTTTACGCGTTTGTCTGCGGCCCCCTACCCCTTTCGCGGCGGGTGTTCTTAGGTTGGCGAATTCGGGCCCTTTTTGGCAAACTAGTGCGCCTCCGTTTATACGACGTTAGGCGGTACTTCAAGCGCAAGAGCCGACGTACCCGTCCAATAGAGTCTTTTCTGATCCGGTACCGCTGGTACAAGGATAACGCATTTTTTCACGCAACCTCTGTATATTGCCAATTTGGCTTTGTTTTGCGTAGCGCAGACGCCTTGTGTGCGGTTGTTGTCCGGTTGTTACGAAAACACAACAGGCATTGGGTCGCGTTTAAATTCTTAAAGCTAATAGGGGACTCGTACTACAATAAGAGCAAGGCTGACGTGGGTGGGGGTTTGTACGGCCTTCTTGTGCAGGTGTCTGGCAAGATAAATGGCCGGCCCCGCAAAAAAAAGCGGGTATTTCGGTGGGGTACCATGCCTTTGCAGACTATAAGCAGGGATATAGACTACTCATATAGGGCGGTGACCACCAAGTTTGGTGTATTTGGGGTAAAGGTCTGGGTTAACCGTGCTAAATCGCGGGCCCCCGTAACGTAAAATGCATGCGGCTTCGTATAACGCGGATGGAACATACTCTATATGGTACGATTTACTTGGGCAAACTCTTTTTACACTCTTGTTTACCGTTTGGTTGTTAGTGGCAGTGGCGCTCTTCACCCTATTTGAGCGCAAGGTTATGGCCTCAATTCAACGCCGTCAGGGGCCTAACGTAGTGGGGCCCTGAGGCCTACTCCAGCCGGCGGCAGACGGCTTGAAGCTTTTCGCAAAAGAGGTCGTCGTTCCTGCTAACGCCAACACGCTTTTGTTTGTTATTAGCCCTTACGTTACCTTTGTTTCTAGCCTTTTAGGTTGGGGGGTAGTGCCCTTTGGCCCGTCTAGCGTATTGGCTGACGTTTCTTTTTCGCTGCTCTACGTGCTTGCTGTTTCCTCGGTCGGGGTCTACGGTATCCTTCTGTCGGGTTGGGCTAGTAACTCTAAGTACGCGCTCATGGGCGCAGTGAGGTCCGGGGCTCAGATGGTGTCGTACGAGGTCGTACTGGGCTTTTGCGTGACAGCCGTAGTTCTAAAAGCTGGCAGCCTAAGTTTGTTAGACATTGTTAACGACCAGGCCCTTGGTGGCTGCTGAAACTGGTCTCTTATGCCAGTTATATGTGTATTTTTTTTTGTGTCGATGCTGGCTGAGACGAACCGCGCTCCCTTTGACCTGCCAGAAGCGGAAGCCGAGCTAGTGTCTGGTTACAACCTAGAGTACTCCTCCATGACTTTTGCTCTGTTCTTTCTGGGGGAGTACTCAAACATGCTCTTAATGTCTGCCTTATGGGTGTCTTTGTTCTTCGGGGGGTGGGGTTCTCCCTGGGGTTCTGGCTCGGACGGCTGGGGCTTCCTGCCCTGCGAGGCTTGGTTCGGTATTAAGGTAGCGATTTCGGCGTACCTGTTTGTGCTTACCCGCGCTATCCTACCCCGGGCAAGGTACGACATGCTTGTTAAGCTCTGCTGGGGCCTGCTTACCCCCCTAAGTGTCTCCCTCTTGTTGCTTTACCTAAAACTTTACGCCGACGCGTGCGGTCTGGGCTACGGCGAGTTGCCCTCGCAGTCTCACGGGCACGAGCTGGGCCGCCTCGCCCTTTTTAGCCTGTACTCTTCTGTACCTACATCTTTGCCATAGGCGGCCCCATAGCGGCCGTACGGCTGAGGTAGGGTGCGGCACGCCGCCGCCTCTGCCCGTGAACGTCATACTGTTCGCTAAGCTACTGGGGGGTGGGCTTGCCACCATCTCCATAGCCGGATCTGGAGTAGGGATCGGTGTCGTGTTCGGGTCTCTCATCATAGGACTATCGCGCAACCCCGGCGAGAAGCAGCAGATGTTTATTTACGCCATCCTGGGCTTCGCCCTCTCGGAGGCGGTCGCCCTCTTCGGGCTGATGATGGCCTTCCTCATCCTGTTCGCCTTCTAGGGGCTGAGTAGGTCAGAGGTAGGGTTCGAGCAAAAAGGCCGGGCTTATCAGCCGACATGCTTAAGTACGGGGTTCATTTTTGTAGTCCGAGTAGGCCCGAGATCAAGGCCGCGTTAAAAACGTTGCACGCGGAGCTAGTCATAAGCCGTGACTGGGCCTTAGCGCTAGGCCGGTTGTCCGGCCGGCCGCCCTTTGTGGTTATGGGCCCACAACCTTGGGCCCACCATTCCTGGCGCAAGGTTGTCAGCAAGCGTGTGGGCCTTATCCGGTCTCCTTTTGTCTTTAAAAAATCTGGTGAGGCCTTTTTTATCCGCTACTATCAAGTAACCCTAGACGTGCGCCTGTTTAGCCAGTCCCCCCTCCTTGTTTACAGGCCCCAAGGGGTACTTCGCTTTGCGTTACGGCAGAGCGGGCGCCCGTTTGCCTTTAACAACGTGGACGTGCGTA